>CAJIBO010000170.1_pt1 | contig 12851 bp, 17 predicted proteins | sample 9199371 | NCBI WGS metagenome assembly CAJIBO01 (sample SAMEA7708307, study PRJEB35096) | sediment metagenome | biome: marine neritic benthic zone biome [ENVO:01000025]; feature: sediment [ENVO:00002007]; material: shallow marine sediment [ENVO:03000034] sea grass bed [ENVO_01000059] ... | reverse complement strand
TTCGTGATTAAAATATCGACCTACAGCTGCAACTGTAGCAACTGCGAGAGCTCCTGAGGATCCCAGACCAACCGCCACTGGGATTGTGGAAGTGATTTGAACGTCAAGTCCTTTTGTTTCGTTTAAAGCCTCTAGGACGCTTTGAATTGAGATCTTTATAGGATCCAGCGTTTTCTGATCCTGTGTTGGACCTTGAAAATGATCTTGAACGTACTGACCTGTAATACCGAGATCTGAGGTAATGTGGATCATTTCATCTGAACGCCCTTCTACTGCCACTGTAACATACCGGTTGATGGCCATAACAATAGCTGATTCTCCATGGACTACAAAGTGTTCTCCCACAAGAATGATCTTACCTGGAGCTGTAGCAAGTGCCTTCAAAACTTTCCCACATCCGAGGATTTCTTGAAACAAACATTTGGATAGCTATAGAGTATCTTGGCTGAACATTTAAAATTATCATTCTCTAACCAAAGCCATGGATGCGTATCCAACAACTTGGCTGAAATCCTCGGAGATATCCCCACTTGTTTTATATTGAAGAAGACGCCCTTGAGCAGCTCCTAACCGTTTTGCTGCCACGATAGCGGCAGAGACGGGGCCATAACCGCACATCGATATATTGTACGCTTGTACAACATTTTGGAGCGCTTTTTCATCGAGTTGAGTGATTGCCATTATAGCTTTTTCATCTTTTTGAACAGTGATCAGCTGGGGCTCATAATGAGAAAAATCCGTGGATGCAATAATTAATACATTGAGACCTTCAATCGCGTCAGCTATTGCATTTCCTAAATCGTAGCTAACTTCAAGATCTTGCATCTGCATGCAAATCGGAACCAATCGGAATTGATCATACACATATTGGAGAAATGGAAGTTGAACTTCAATGGAATGTTCATAACGATGAGCGGTTGGATCAATGTCGAGATATCTCGAATTTCCCTGAATTGCGGACGCTACGCGCGAATTAATCTGGATATCTCCCAGCGGGGTTCTCCACGCACCTTCCATCATTATCGATGTGCCACTGCCATACCCTGTATGATTTGGTCCGATAATGATGACGGTTTCAGGCTGTCCCTCCTCTGCAATAAAGTGAAATCCCGTCGCGGCTATTGGGCCCGAATACATGTACCCTGCGTGTGGGCTAATTAAGGCGACAGTTTTTGTAAGTCTCTGCCTCGTTGGGGATGGGGGGGCTCCGGGACCAAAAGTATGTGCAAAACAACTTGCTAACTCGTGATTTAGACGAGATGAGGTAGCTGCATAAAAACTACCTGCACGATATGGGAGTCGAATTCTAGTGCTCATTCGCTCCACAATGGCTCATTAGCTGGGAGGGGGGGCTTCAGTTAATTTGGTTTCAAAATCATCGATGGCGCTCATCGTTTCTCCATCAAGGGTGATTTCGCCTTTCTCCCGTAGAATCTGTCGGGCTAATAACCAGTATATTGTCGCTAATGATCGGCGGCCTTTATTATTAGCGGGAATGACATAGTCAATATTAGCGAAATCATTGTCTGTATCGCAAAGCGCTAAGACTGGGATTCCAACTAATGCGGCTTCCTTGACAGCTTGTCTATCGGCTCGTGGATCTGTAACAACCACTGCGTCGGCTTCGAGATGGCTTGAATGATTCGGATTTGAGAATAATCCTGGGAGGAATCTCCCGACAACCGGGTGGGTCTGTATGATTTCCGAGAACTTGATAACGGGGGTTCTACCGTAGAGTCGGGATGATACAACTATTACTTTGTATGGATCAAATTTTGATAGAAATTTTCCAGCGATTCGAATCCGCTCATCCGTCTTTTTCACGTCGAGTACAAACAATCCATCTGGACGAACTCGGTAGATAAACGGTTCCATATCTTTCGTTTTGATCCGGGTACCAATATGGATACCCGCTGAAAGCAGGGCTTCTATTGGTAGCAATAGACTGTCCTCTACTAGCACTTCTTCAGTGTCGGGTCTGTTTTCGTTTTCCGTCATGAATTATTACCTACGTTTCCAATAATTTATGTCGTAGTCATCTCGAAATATTTGATTATTTCATCAATAATGTCAACATTGGAAAGAATCATGCGGCGACAACAATATCGGGTAATCCCTAACTCATCTAAGGCATGTTTAGGGTTTTCACCTCGATTGACTTTTTGTGCGAATTCTTCCCACTTATCGCCTATTACGCCTCCACACGAAAAACATCGAACTGGTACCATCATAATTTGATATATCTCCTTTAACGATAGGATTTCTGTTTTTTACGTCGAGCTCCCGGACCGCCAAACTTTTTTGGTTCTTTTCGGCGGGGGTCGCCCGTCAACATATACCGATCATACGTTTGTAATGAGTTACGGATAGCAACTTTTCTAAACCATTTGGCAAGTCCACGTGCAACGGCGGTTCTTGCGGCTCCTGCTTGTCCAATCACGCCTCCTCCAGATACGATGACATCAATATCAACTTCTTGCACCATATCGCCTAACACTAGCAGGGGTTCCATAATTTTCTTCTGAGCGATCTCAGGTGTATAGATCTCTAGGGGTATTTTGTTGATTCTCACGCGTCCTTTCCCTGCACGTAATGTAGCGCGTGCGATTGCGGTTTTTCGTTTACCGCTTTCAAGAATGACTCGTTTTTTTCTTGACGCTCTCATATTGTTTCACTTATCAACCGATAATTTTTACTCCTGAACCTTTAGGGTTTTCTTGGACAAGAGTTTCAATTGTTAAATATCTTCCACCTGCTTGCTCGATTTTTTTACGAGCTTTCAGGGATGAGGAGACGGCGGCAATGCTTATTGTATGAGTTAATGATCCACTGCTTAGAATTTTTCCTGGAACAAGTGCAATATCACTCTCAGAGGTATATCGGTTTATCCGACTAAGATTGACTGCAACTCGGTTATGTTTACTCTTTTTCAGTTTCTGAGCAACGCTATCCCATATAGGGGCATGATATTCATTAGCTTTCCACGTAAGAAATTTGATCAATTCTATAAGTTGAGGATTTGTCGTTCTCGCGCTCATTTTTCGTCCTCACGCATGATTTGTTCAATTTGTTGGTTAAATGTAATTGCTTTCTCTTTCAGGATGTCAATAGCGGTGAGAAAGATGGTTTCGGGTGCTAATGCTCCGGTGGATTCAATATTAAAAATGTATGAATTTTTTCGCCATTTAACTCGGATGGCGTCATCTGGGCATATGTTTTCGCATTCTCTGCATAGATTGCAGTGATCATCATTTATGACCCTGAGCGTATCCCCACTCACCTGTAGCACTTGTTTTGGACACGCATCGACGCATTTGTTACAGTGTGTACACTTTTTACGATTAATACGTATGATTGAAGCGTATTTATAGGTACAGCTTGATGTGGGTTGCCATTTAGCATGGTTAATGCCTAAACCCAGTTTCGCATACGCTTCTAATCGAACATTTTGGCCTTGGGCAAGTTTGATAATGGGAATGTTCTCATGCACCGGGTGGATGTTGGGATCTGAAGATTCGAGTTCTTTGGAATATACACTACGGCTTCCATCACTTGCATCTGAATCTAAAGTCAGTGTTACACTACAATTGCTGCATCCTAATTCGCTATTACACGTACACTGATCTGGGAGAACATATGCTTCACTATCGGTCTTTAATGGAAGAAATCCTAATCGGTGAGCCAACACTTCATCTTTGATAGGCGATGAGTTTTCGATAACGATCACATCATCAATAGCCATGACGGGCACTTCGGTCATCATTGTCCGTCTTAAGGAATTAGCTAGCGCGACGTCAAACCCGCTAATAAAAAAACGCAGATAATTCTCTTTCTTCTCAAGTATACGGGCTTTCACAAACACCAGGCCTCTTGTCTCTTCTTATACTCTTCGTCCTCGGCGACCACCTGGACGTCGAGTTCCGTCATGTGGTATTGGCGTGACTTCTTCGATTCTCCCAATACGAAGACCCGATCGAGCAATCGCCCTGATAGCGGGCTGAGCTCCAGGCCCCGGGGTCTTAAGACCATGTCCTCCTGGTGCACGCACTTGGATGTGAACCGCATTAATTCCCTTATCTTTCGCAGTTTGTGCTGCACTAAATGCCGCCTGCATCGCAGCATAAGGAGATGATTGATATCGATCCGCCTTGACAAACATTCCCCCCGAATAGCGAGCAATCGTTTCAGCACCACTCAGATCCGTAACGTGAACAATAGTATTATTATATGATGAGTAAATTTTCACAATCGCCCATTTTTCGCTTCGAACACTCACCAGTTATTCCCCTCCACTTCCATCCTGAATCAACCCAGAATTCGCGAAAACACTAGACGCAGAATACTGAATATTACCTTCTTCATTACCTGAAACTAAATAGCTTGGCACCGTCACTTTTCGCTCCTTAATCGAAATATGGCCATGAACGATCAGTTGCCTCGCTTGATACGGAGTTCGAGCTAAACCATTTTTAAACACTAGGGTTTGAAGTCGACGAGCAAGGATTTGTTCCACCGACAGATCTAAAACATCGTCGAGATCCGCGTTTTCTGGGATGACCCTGATCAAAGCTAATTTGTTAATTAGCTGTGTCTCAAGGACAGCACGTTCATCTTCAGGTTGAGCCAGTAACTGACGTGCCAGAGTTCGATATTTCGAAATCAAGTAATTATGACGCCAGAGCTCTCTTTTATTTCTCAGACCATATTCGCCCAATAATCTTAATTCTGTGGATAACTCTGTCTTAGACCACGGGAATCGGGGGGCCTCATATTTTTTGCGTTGTCTTTTAGGATCTCCCATATCGTTTTCTTCCTATTAGCTGCGTCTCATTAAAGATCTCCGCCGAACACTTACCACTCTTCCTGACCGTCCAGTCGTCTTAGTGCGCTGTCCGCGAACTTTCAATCCAAGACCATGACGAATGCCTTTCCAAGAACGCGTCTCTCGCATTACACTAATGTCTGCTTCCGTTTGAAGCGACAAGTCAGGACCTATGACCTGACGATCCCTCCCCGTTTCCAGATCTTTCTGGCGATTAGTGAGCCAAGATGGTATACCAAATTTTAATGGATCATCGAGAACTTGCTCGATTTTCTGTACATCAACGCTTTTCATGTAGCCGACTCTATCGACATGCGATAGTTTAGCTGCTTTAATAATGGCTTTTGAAAAATTGATGCTAATCCCCTTAATCTTCGTTAACTCATACACTATATTTTCTGATCCTTGTAGATCCGTATCTTTAATTCGTACGATATACTGGAATTCCGACAATGATGCTTGTTCCTCATTTCGTAAAGTGAATCACGTTCAGTCGAAAGTTGTCAACAACACATGGAACATGGTGTTTTTAAATCTTGCGTAAAAACCAACTAGCCTACTAGTATTCGACTCTTTGCTTTCACAATCCTAAATCGTGTTCGGGTGAATGGCACTTTTGGAGAATTACGAGTTTGGTCGCTACTTTGATAGCTTCAATTAAACTTAATGGATTTGCTACGCCTTGCCCAGCAATATCATGAGCTGTCCCATGATCTACTGATGTTCGGATAAATGGTAATCCAAGTGTGACCGAGATAGTGCCATGAAAATCTAGAGTTTTGGCAGCGATGTGCCCTTGATCATGAAACAAAGATAAAACAGCGTCAAATTGGCCTTCAACGGCTTGATGAAACACAGAATCCGCCGCAATCGGACCCATAGCTATGATGCCTTTTTTTCGTAGGAGGTTTATTGCAGGAGTTATTTCTCTTTCTTCTTCTGAACCAAATAATTGCTGATCTCCAGCATGGGGATTAAGAGCTGCGACTGCAATTCGGGGATTCGGGACTCCAATTTTCTTTAAAGCGTCATCGATTTTCAAAGTAGTTTCGACGATGTTCCCTCGTGTCACATGTTTGATGGCATCTGAAAGTGATAAATGACGAGTTAGAAAAAAGATTCGGGCTCCCCTAACCCAGAACATAGTTAAAGGATCTTGCACGTTAGCTAAGTCGGCAATCATTTCTGTATGACCAATATGTGAACTACCTGCAAGATGGATCGCTTTCTTGTGAATAGGTGTTGTGACAATTGCATCGACCTGTTGATTCAAGGCAGCTTCTACTGCTTGATGAATGTAGTCGAGAGATGCTTTCCCTGCTGCAGCGCTGATGAATCCTGTCTGAATTTCTGTATTATCAACATTATTTAAATCAATAACTTCAATGACTCCTTCTATTCCTTGAATTGATTCGATACTCGTGATCGATTCAAAGACATAACATCCATTCAGTGTTTGGGCGATTTCTTTAAGCGTATTCAAGTCACCGATAATGATAGGTTTACACACTTGGTGAATGGAGGGTTCTCGGAGAGATTTCAGGGCAATTTCAGGACCGATACCTGCAGGATCGCCCATAGTTATCAGAATAGTTGGACGAAAACGCTTAGTTGGATCTGTTTTATCATCCATTATTTACAACGTAACGAGTGATTAATGTAAATGTTGGCGCCGGGAGCGGGATTTGAACCCACGAGGCCCCAAAGGCCACAGACTTAGCAGGCTTAAGCACTGTACCGATACATCTGCTCCCTACCAGAATCCCCGTCTAATAGGTTTAACGATTGACTCTAGGATATCCCGGCTTTTTAACTTAGTAGATAAAGAGGGTTCAAAAATAAAAACTCTTCTTCAGTGGAGTTGAAACCCATAATCTTTATACTTTTCCAGTTTGCCATATGAATTTGAGTGATGAGTCAAAGTGGGAGCTAGGGGTTCCCTTAGAGGCTTTGCTTCGACCGCAAACCCCCTATATGGCGGACGATGCTGGGGTGAGGCTTCTAGGCTTCATCAATATGGTATCTAAACTCGTTGAATTCCCGTCCTTTGGGGCCCTCGGTTATGGGGCAATCTTCGGAGGAAGTTTGTTTCCATATTCGTCGGGTGAATCTGGCCAGGATCGGAAGAGAGCAACCTAAGCCTAAACGTTGGGCGTTCAGAGGAGTGCGGGGAGGAGGGCTGAGATATCGGCTTTGATGGAAAACCGGCTGTCGATCTTCAGTGACTCATCACTCACTCTTACTTACCTGCTGAATTTGGACGTTCTTTATCTGGAGGAGACTGATTGAAAGTCGCGATATCAGGAAAGGGTGGCGTTGGTAAAACTACTTTAGCTGGTATATTAGCCCGCACATTTGCGTGGAAAGGCTACGATGTTTTAGCAATTGATGCCGATCCCAATGCTAATCTGGCAATCAATTTAGGATTCCCTTTAACTGAGGCCCAGCAAATCACTCCTATCTCAGAGAATGACATACTGATCGAGGAAAAAACAGGGGTGGCGCCCGAGTCTTATGGCGGAGTATTTCGTTTATCATTCAAAGTTAATGATATTATACAGAGATATGGTATCCAATCACCTGAAGGCATTAATTTATTGGTCATGGGTGTAGTTCGAACCGCTGGACAAGGCTGTATGTGTCCCGCGAATGCTCTTATCCGCGCGATTCTCCGCCATGTCATATTGAAGAGAGATGAAGTGATCGTTATGGACATGGAGGCAGGAACCGAACACTTTGGAAGACGAACTGCAGAACACGTTGATGTAATGTTAGTCGTTGCGGATGCAAATCTGAAAGCATTGGAAACTGCGAAAAACATTCTTACTCTTTCAAAAGAACTAAATGTTCAGCAAGGGTTCATCGTGGGAAATCGAGTACTCGATACTTTTGAGGCCGATATGATTCGAAGTTATTGTGAAACCAACCACTTACCGCTCCTTCAAATAATCCCCTATGATCAAAACATTCGGAAAAGTGACGTCCTCGGGAAAGTGCTACCCCCTACATCAAACTCTTTAGGATTTCAAGCTGCCCAGATTGTCTTTGAGAAAATCATGAAACAGTAATCCGCGCGCACATACTGCCCTAGTCACCAATTCGCAATCCACTTTCATATTGTAAAGATTAATATGGCACCCTGTTAGTAAGGATGGCTACTAAACCCTGCGACTTTAGAATACTTAGATGTTCTGACGAGGACGTGGTTGAGATTTGAAAATTGTTGAATTGAAGGTCGGTATGAAAAACATTGATGTGAAAGGCACAATTATCGAAAAAGCCGAAACTCGAGAAGTCTATTCGCGATACGGATATAATGTCCATCGAGTCTCCTATGCAAAGATTTCCGATGATTCAGGATCTATCAATTTAATTCTTTGGAATGAACAAATTGATTCCATATCCGTTGGCAACGAAGTTCACGTTGAAAATGGCTACGTCAGTCGCTTTCGAGGTATCGATCAATTAAACGTTAATAAACGAAGTGGGAAACTCTCAATACTCAATGATACTTAACACTTCCCACAATATCCAATCTTCCACTCCAGGAGTAGAGTAGCATGCTCATAACAGAAATTATCCTGGAAAACTTCATGTCGTACGAATACGCTCGAATTCCATTGCGCCCCAGCTTAAACATAATCTGCGGCCCCAATGGCGCTGGAAAGTCTTCCATCCTATTAGCAATCTCAGTCGCCCTTGGCCAAGCATATACCGAACGCTCACGAAAATTAAGCGACCTTATTCGGTGGGGTCATGATACTGCACGAGTCTCCCTCGTCTTCGATAACACAGCAGTACACGGGAAACGACCAATTCCACGAATCTCAACCGATTTTTTCAGAATCTCTCGATTCCTCAAGAAAGATGGTACATACTGGTTCCAAGTGAATTTTCAAACCGTGAGTAAACGCGAAGTAACCACCATCTTAAACGAGTTTGGCATAAATCCAGATAACATGCTTATCATAATGCATCAACGAATGATGGAAGAATTTGGGATAACCACTTCAAAGCAACGATTGGATATGGTAGAAGAAGCCGTGGGTTTAGGCAAGTATCGACTCAACATTCTCGAATCCAAAGAGAAGCTCTCTCAAGTTCTCAGTGAAGAAGCCTCCATATCCACTCTTTATGAAAACGCAGAACAAACACTCTCTTACTGGAAACAAGAATACGAGAAATTTCAAGAAAAACAAGATCTACTTGATCAAAAAAAATATCTCCAAAGAGAACTTCTTGTCGCACAGATTGTCCGTCAACAAAACAATGTTGCTACTTGGCAAAAAAAGGCTGAGTTACTTGAGGGTGAATACGGCAAACTGGTCCAAGCTTTCAATGACACGCAGAAGAAAATTGTTGCCTTGAACACACAATTAACTAAGCTGAGATATGATCATCAGCAAGCCTTCTATTCTCTAATCGATGTCGAAAAAACCAAGGCTGCCTGGGATAGTTCAATTCAAGTTTTAGAATCAACTCATGATGCTTTGGTCGATGTTCAGGAAAAGAATAACGAACTCGAGTCTCTCGAGTTATTCACGATATACGTGGATCAGTTAAAAACTCGAATAAAACAAACAAAACAAAATTTTTCGTTATCAGATGAAAATATCAGCGACTTGCTATCCCAACTAAAACATTTTGATGACGTTATTCAACAAAATATTGAGACATATATTGACGAACGGGTAGAATCCGCAGTCATACAATTTCAACAAAACAGAACACAAACAGAATTAAAGATTATCACAAATGAATTAACAAAAGCAACCTCAGACTTGGAGAAACTACAATCTTTTCTTGATGATTCTGCTGTGAAAGTGCCTCGAAGTCGGCGTCCCCAAGAAGTCACTGATGATTTGAAAATAGTGAATATCAAACTCGCGTCAATGGGCGTCTTATCAAAAGACGTCGAACAAATGTATCAAAGCTATCTTACTCTCTTCAGTGATTTACGCGCCCGCATTCTTCAAGTATCGGAAAACCGAGAAAAAGCACTGAAAGATGTTAACAAAAGACAGCGTATTTGGCGACGAAAAATACGCGATCTCCTCAATGACGTTAATAGCATGTATCAACAATTCCTCGCAAATATTAATGCTACTGGAAACGTTCGGCTAATCTACGCAGATGATCTCGACGCTGCAGGACTCGAATTAACTGTTGGTTTCAAAGGAGCTGAACCTACGATGTTGGATGCATACACTCAGTCAGGCGGCGAACGCAGCACCGCGACTATGGCGTTTCTTCTTGCTTTACAGCAGTACGTGAAATCCCCATTCCGAGCCGTTGATGAATTTGACATTCACATGGATCCTCGAAACCGAGAAATTATATCAGAGATGCTATATAAACAACTTCAAGGAAATAAAGAAATACAATATCTAACCATTACACCTAGTCAACTTTCGGCGATTCAGGGAGATGTACATGTGATAACCGTGCAGAACATTGAAGGCACATCTGAAATCAAGGCGGTGCCTTAAATATCGCAAAAACAACTAGATCGCGAGCGCCTATTACGCATCATCAGTCTCTGTCTTCTCATTGAGCAAAAAGGGAGCAATCCATTTGAAGTTGAAGTGCAAGACATCCTAGGGCTCCTCAGAAAATACCTACCAAAGTGGCAAGTACTCGAAGATTTTGCGTTGGACGCTGAGGCCTTGAATAAGATCTCTTCTATTGTTCAACTCCAAGGAAACTGGATCAAACACCGAACATCCACCCTTTTTGTTGACCCGTTACTTATTGAATTGAAAATCAAGATGGTGGACGCGTCTGTACTCGCAGATATTTTCCGTAAAGCGTGGCACCCAATTATTGAGATGGATCGCCTAACTTCACGAAGAATCTCTGAAGCTATAGAATACTGGAATCATTTGTTACCTCTCGACGAAAGATATCTGAAATTACCTGAACCAACCGATAATTTGGGACTGACAAGTCTTGAAGAGCTTATCAACTCACGGATGATGAGTGAGGAAGGATTCAATGAGCTCATGCACAAGCTTTGGAAAGAATTAAAAGTTCAGGCTGCCGAAACTGATAATGGTCAAGTGCTCTATTGGGACTTTATTTATGCGCCATCTTATGATGAAACAGTGTTTCGTGCATATCTGACGAGTTTCTTATTAACCTATGGCTTTGCAATGATGGAGATCGATCGTATTAACGAAGTCTCGTTCCTGATTCCATGCAATGAACCTAAAGAGGTCTCAGTCAAGGAACAAATGATTTCGATCCCGATTTCTATCGATTATTCTCAGTGGAAACAAATGGGGGAAAACCGTTAAATGAGTGAAAATAGGGCATCATATGCTCGAAGAGTAAAGCGCGCCGCCCACCTACTTCTTTACAGAAGACACCGGCAACCGGGGGCAAAAGGGTGGGAACTCAAAAAGTATTTAGGGAAAAATTTTCCACAGGTTCTTGATCTCCTTGATCAGCAGCTTGATTCGTTAGGGTTACAAGTCCAGATTGTGTATGAAGGAGAAGTGAATCCGGAAACTCCAACCCGTGAACAGAAAGACCGTGCCAGATATTATGCAACAATTAAAGGTCCTTTAACCCCGTCCGAACTTGTGATGTCTGGGTGGCGAGTTGATAATGTCGCAGTCCTCGTTGTAACGGTAGCATATATTATCTCTCAACAAGGGAAAGCATCCCGACGCGAGCTTGAACAGATTCTCAACGAAAAATTTCCAAAAACCCGAATCGAACGGAGCCTTAACCGGTTTGTTCGGCAAGGATATATCAATCAAGCTGAAGACGTTCTTTATTTGGATTGGCGCGCGCGAGCGGAGATCGATCAGAAAGCCCTTATTAAACTGGTTCTTGGAAGTCAGTCAGGAATTCTCTCTGATCAACCCAAATCTGGTGCGCATGAGGCTGAATGATTTAAAGATTTACCTTGAATGGTATTACTGACCAATCGTGAATGTAATACGCTAGAAATTCGGTCCTCCCTGAGTTAGCTTTTTTTTAGTTAATTTTATGCGTGTCCTCTAGCTAATTTAACTAGAATTGTAATAAAAATCTAAATGATGAAACCCAAGTTGAATAAACAAAAAATCTGTCGAATAAAAGAGGAGGTTACGTAATGGCAGATATTATGAAAACTTGGGAAAGAAGCAATGAGCCGTCAACTTTTTCACGACTTACCCGTGCAATCAAGCGCCCGCAGCCCTTGAGAGAAAAAATCTCTTTCACAGTCTACAAGCTCAAAGTCCAGCAAGGTCGTCTAGAACAAGCTTATACTCGCATGCAGAAACACTACGATTCACTCTTTCGAAAATGCACCAATGCCGTACTAGCTAAAGACACAGCTCGAGCATCAATCTATGCCAACGAATGCGCTGAAATCCGGAAAATGTGTCAAATCATACTTCGCAGCCAATTTGCGATTGAACATGTAGTTCTGAGACTCGAGACTGTTGAAGAGTTTGGTGATATCGTCGTTGAAATGGGTCCTGTAGCAGGTGTTATTGGGTCAATCAAAGGCAATCTTGCCGGTGTCGTACCTGAAGTGTCTTATCGCTTAGGTGAGATTGGTAATACCCTGAATGACCTCGTTATGGAATCTGGTGGAGCAACTGCGTCATCTTGGAGCGTCGTAACAACGAGTGACGATGCAGAAAAGATCTTAGCAGACGCCAATGTGATCGCGGAACAAAAAATGAAAGATAAGTTTCCAACACTACCCAGCCCTACCCTGCCCAGTCTAGAGGAATCAACCTAATTTCCGAGGATCAATCAAATTAAAAACATCTCACGCACTGCGCGGATGTCCCCTTTTCTTTTTTTTAAAGGATACCAACTGTCGGAGGATTGCAATGTTCCCTAGTCATGATAATACCCTAAATATTAGTACTGGACAAAAAATTATGGACTCCTATGGTCGCGAGTTCGGCATCATTCTCGGTTCAACCATCGATCCTAACTCTCCGACCACGGATGACATAGTCTGGATTCAAAAAAACAACGGAAACCTCGATAAATGCTGCGTCTCACGAATACAGGTAGAAGG
>CAJIBO010000298.1_pt1 | contig 13586 bp, 16 predicted proteins | sample 9199371 | NCBI WGS metagenome assembly CAJIBO01 (sample SAMEA7708307, study PRJEB35096) | sediment metagenome | biome: marine neritic benthic zone biome [ENVO:01000025]; feature: sediment [ENVO:00002007]; material: shallow marine sediment [ENVO:03000034] sea grass bed [ENVO_01000059] ... | reverse complement strand
GCCAAAAGCTCTTCGGCATCATAATAATCGTATCCAGCTTACGTGCATCAATATTTCCCTCTGGATCTAACATATCTGCATTAATATGTTGCGTCAGTACATTGCCGATAAAAAGGTCATGATCACCGACATGATGAAATTCAACTAGTTCACATTCAAGATTAACTGGACATTCGTCGATAAGTGGAGACTTCTCATGCACTGCAGGACGCGGTGTCAGACCAAACGTTGAAAATTTGTCGATACTGTCTCTACCACTGCATTGTCCACAGCCAAGAACTTGATCCATTAGATCTGCATTTGGCAGATTAACCACAAACTCACCTTGCTCTTTGATAAGACCGTGAGAATAGGTTGCTTCGCGAACGGAGATACCAACCCATACCGGCTGAACGATGCTCAGATTGAATACTTCACCGAGGGCAATGATATTGGGTCGACCCATCCTATCGACGGAGGTAATCAGTCCAACCGGAGTCGGATAAACAGGTCGTCTTGGCCGAAGTTGGATTTTTTCAATCATACAGGATCTCCTATAGTAATCTGAAACGTTTCACTCGCTTAATAAAAGTTAGTACGCGTGCAAGTGAGAAGACATTAACAACTTTAACAAAGAGAAAAAAGATCTTGGGGCTGCGCTGGAGATTAAAGCGTGAATTGCTTCATTCCTTCATAGTAATTGATGTATTGGAGCCCCTTCTCTGTGGTGACGTACAGTTTACTCCCATTCGTCGGACTCTGTAGGAGTCCAGAATTGATGAGTTCTTTCAAATAATTCTTAATAATTTGAAAATTCAAATTAGCTTGATAAACAATATGCGATTTCCTCGCGCCGCCTACAGCTACTCGGAGAATGTCAGCGGTGATTTCGAGTTTACTTCGTTTTCGACTCATTTTGGATCATTCCACGTGATTTTCGAAACAATCTTTCTAAATTTCTCTATTTGAGGATTTTCTAACAAAAAACGCGAGTATTTTCTGGTTCTTGACAATTTATGCTTGCTTTTGTCCGTTTTTGGATAATCAGATTACCTCAAATCTGTGCGAAAGAATTCTCAGTACACTACCTATTTTATTGCGCGCTAGATAGTTATTATCCATGTACCATATGCGACGAACGGATAAAGAAATTCTCGATCCAACTGAACAGATTATCCCTCTGCGCAAGGCTCAGTTTATCACATTAGCACTGTGCTCAGGTAATGAACCGTATCTAGTAACCTTGAGTCACGGATTTGATGAAGAAGCGAATTGCCTCTATTTTCACTGTGCAAAAGAGGGTAAAAAAATCGATATCCTGAAGGCTAATCCCATAGTCTGGGGGCAAGCTTTGATTGATTTAGGTTATCAACAAGGACGCTGTGATCATCTCTACTATACGACACAGTTCAAAGGACGAGTTACATTCCTAAACAGTGATGCCGAAAAAACCCAGGCACTCAATGTAATGGTACGACAAATAGAGACGAACCCTGAAGAAGTTATCAGTAAACAAGTCAAACCCAGTTCAATGGCAAAAGTACTGATTGGAAAAATTGACTTAGAATATGTGAGCTGCAAAAAAGCTGATAGGGTCATCACAACACTGTAACCTCAATGTTTATTCTCTCATTACGAATCTGTGCAAAAGTCCTTGTGCCATAGACTACTCTAGGTAATGGAAAACGTTAAAGATCGGAAAACCATTTACACAATGCACGTAACGAGTCCAGGGAGATTAAATGTATGATTGTGAAGAGTCAGATTTGTCTCCCCTTTACAACACTCCATTCTCTTCAACATGAGGTGTTACTTCGATGAGCCAACACCATCCTTTACTAAAAGGAAAAATTGCCATAGTTACAGGAGGCGGCCGAGGGATCGGTAAAGCTATCGCTCAGAAACTCATTGAGGCTGGAGCCCATGTTGTCATTGGAGATATAGATGCTTCGCTTGCCCATCAAACCGCGTCAGAATTGACTTGTACCTCTAGTACTTGTGGAGCCACTTATGTTGATGTGTGTGATGAGCAATCTGTCACTTCAATGGTTGACACTACTCTGAAGACGTGGGGGCGGGTGGATATCCTCGTCAATAACGCTGGCATTCTTTTCCGAACTCGATTCCCAGACATTACCCTTGAGGAATGGACGCGTACTTTGGAGGTGAATCTTACAGGGCCATTTCTATGTACCCAAGCTGTCATTCCTCAGATGAAGAAGCAAAGCACTGGACGAATTGTGAATATGTCGTCATCAGCTGGACGTAGCGTGAGCACTCTCGGCGGTGCACATTATACTGCTTCAAAAGCGGGTTTATTAGGATTAACTCGAGCTACAGCGAAAGAGCTCGCCGCGTGGGGGATTACAGTAAATGCTATTTGCCCTGGTTTAATCGATACGGCAATGGCTCGATCAACGACTACAGAGGCTGAACTCATTGCATACATCAACTCCTTTCCTATTAAGAGATTGGGGCTGCCGGAGGAGATAGGCGACCTTGTGGTTTTTCTCTGTAGTGATCGTGCTGCCTATATTACTGGTGCATCTTTTGATATCAATGGCGGAGATTCAATGATGTAACGCTCATCACATTACACATCCTTTAACCCGATTTCAGAATATTTAATATGCTAGCTTACTCGAACTCGTTGAATAGCTAGCCTGTTTGCTGTAGCTGTGTAGTGAGCTGAGTGATCAAAGCATGGCGCTCAGTATTTCCCACTACATTAAGAATCATTCGTGATCCTGTGAATCGCACTGTGTGATCTTTGGTAAAAGAGGCAAACAGAGCTTTGAGGTAGGTAACATCCCCCGTCTGTTTGATACAAACCCAGGGCTGGATACTGGGAGCATGAAAATTTGACCAGGTATCTCCAAAGTGACCCTCACAAGATTCAAGGGTCTCCACGCCAATGCGATTCAATTCAAGAATTAATGGAAAGATACCGTCTTCAATATCCCATCCATAATACTTAAGGCAGTGAAATGCGTCGTGAAAGCCGTTCTTTCGCAGGATCTGACGGAATTCCCGTGTTTTTAACCAGTTCTCACGATATAGCATACTGAAATAATAGTCCAGCATCCGTTGTAAGCGCCGATAATCGGTCTCTGTTTTGCTTAACTTGTCAGCTACCGAACCCCGAAACAAGGCGTTTCGACCCCACCGATCTTCGATTTCTTCTTCGATCCTACGGATCACGAGTAAAAGAGATTCCTTGATCATGGTAATCTACGCCTTGTCCGTAAACACGCACGAAGAGTCATTAATCATGAAGCAACTGACAGGCTAACACGATAAGCCTTGTGCATTTCCCCTTCAAAACTTGATTCTGAAACATATGTTCATGTATCAGATGACTAATAACACAGCAGAAAGTGCATGCTCTTCTTTACTAACACGCGCGCGTAACCTGGGGCTACATGATGCTATCCGAAGATCATGACAACTTTTTCAGCAATTTCTGGTGTTATATACACTTCAATATACGCAGCGAATAACAGCAAACAAATGATCAGAAGAAGGGCAGATATTAGAGCCTTTGACTTCAGAAATTGTTTCGCCAATATGACGAGATAGTTGATATTGCTTTCAAATACTTCTAAGCGATGATCAATCAATAATCGCTGTGAAACAAGGTCTTGTGTACACTGGTAAGCAAAGGAATAACCGATAGCGATCGCTGAAAAAATAGCTGACAATTCAAGGACGCCGTGAGGCATCGTGAACGCGAGAAAATGAAGGCTCTGTTGAGCAACTCCGATCACAAAACCAGAGCCTCCAGCTACGAGGAACCCCTCAAAGGCCCCTGTAACAATCGTTACAGTCAGAACCATTCCGAAGACAACACCATTAACGATAGAGGTTAATGCTGGGATCAGAAACGGCAGAATGTAGAACATGTTCTGGAAATCAGATCCTGAATATCCTATCATGTTCCAGAAGCCACGAGGCGATTGATAGGATGTTTTGGCCTGATTCTGTTTGGCGAACTTCTTGTCAAATCGTTGAAATATTTTAATGAGGTGTCTCCAGAGGAGCTTGTATCCAAAACTATCCAATTGTTTTGCAAATCTAGCATAAGTGGGGTGGGCCTGTCGATATCGAATATCGGTAACTTCTAAGGGCAAGGTAAGGATGAGTAGAGCACCAGTTAAGGAAGCGAAAACGGCGACAACAGTGTTGAGGATGAAAATTGCACTCCATAATCCTAGCTGCTCCTCCAAAAGTACGACACGATGCATCATGATTGCTACAGCATCCATCGTTAAAACAGAAATAGGTTCAGGGCTCCCAAGTAATACTATTGAGACCGTGAAGAGACCTAACCAGATTCCGCTTGTTAGGATTGAGCTTTTAACGAAAAGTTTGACGACCCAGATAACGGCTTTTCGGTTCACCCACTTCAATTTGAACAGCCTTGCAAGTTGTGACCCATCGTCATCACTCAAGTGCTAAATATTCAAACGAGGTTGATAATGCTTTGTCTCGCTCCGATCGTATTTTAACTCCCATCAATTAGCGTGCGCGTAATTATGACCTGCTTGATGTTTAGCTAGCTTTAACCGATACTCGCTCACCATATTACCGAGCGCTATCTCCCATGCTACACATTGGATAAAGTTGTTACTATCATTTGTAATGTAGATGATTAGATTGAGAATTCGTCTACGCTGTTTTTCCATCAACGGCGTCAAAGTTTTTATGCGCTTTGCAGTAATACCCCTTGACCATTGTTGAAACACCGTGGATGCTACTGACCGTGTCGGAACATCGTCAACGAGACCATCATCAAGTGCAACAAGTAATTCCCCGCGTGATTACGAAACTGAATGTCTCATTACGTAAACTAAGTCATATTAGCGAAGCTCTTCAGAAGGAAGATGCTCAATTATTCACACGATGTGTTGCAGCTCACGTAAAAGGAGATCACGTGCATGCGATGATGTATGCCAATGAATGTGCAGAAATCCGCCGAATGGCACTCCACGTTGTGACGAGCACATATGCATTGGAACAAATGGTTTTGCGATTACGGACTGTAGTCAAGCTTGGTGAAGTTATGGGTACAATGTCTCCAGTTATGGGCGTTATTCAAGAGACAGGACATCGATTGGAAGGAATTGTCCCAACAATTGCCGGTCAGCTGAATGATGCAAATCAACTCTTAGTCAACTCATTGGCCCATATGGGAACTAGTCAATTGAACAATCAGACACAGAACTCAGTTGTCTTTAGTGATGAAGCAGCGCAAATATTAGATGAAGCCAAACGATCGGCAGTTGACACAGTACGATCACAATTTCCTGCGATTCCATCTCAAGGATCTGTAGAAGTCAATAGAGATATTGAGGCTTTAACTGGCTAATTCTACACGTGCGTGCGTGTTCATTGAGCCACCGAAGAATGGGTACGCTGCCAGTTAGCTGACTATAGATCGAGAATCGAGACTGACCCTTCAGAACATCTTTACCTTCTACTTCCCTCAATAACACGTATCAAGGTACATCGTGAGAGGAAATGTGATGAATCGTGCTACAGGCACTACCAGTCTCGGGTTTGTCATATTGGTTATTACTCTATATGGAATCGTTATGCTTAATGGAACGACTGCTTCGATCTCGGGTACCGCATTATCCGAAATAGAAACAGTTGATTCTGTGTCCCAGCTTTCCCAGAAACTGAATGAAGGCTTTGAAGAGATACGCCAATCTGTAATACTGGAATCTAGCCATTTTAACGCAGTAGCTGAAACAAATGAAACAACTATCATCTCGCGGTTCGAAGCTTCGTGGTCTTCGATGATGAATACGCTTGAAAAGATTCAGAAAATGGTAGATGATCTTCGGCGGCTCGTCGAAACACTTCACCAGATGACTCAAACGTTTATTGCTGTGGTCAATGAATTATCCCTCTGGATGGACCAAGTCACCATCGATCCCAGTATCCTTAGCTCAGTTTGACGAGTTAGCATGATTGCAACGTGAGATTGCTCTAAAATTTACGAAAATAACTTCTCGCTGACATCAATATGCTTTCATCGAAGAGATCTTGGGAAAAAGGGGAAAACCAAGATCCATTCTCGGATACAGGATGGATATATCTGTGTATACCTGATACGAGGTGACTACTTATATTTTATCTTAGAGAATTGAGATATACTGCACTATTATATCATTTTTATGAGAATTATTCTTATTTTTTTGAGAAAACCGGAATCACAAAACTAAAATATGTGCAACTGCGCGCGTGTGTAATCCTGGTAGCATTAGTATTTGGGGAAAGTGATTTAACGCTTAGACTTGCTATTGTTAGCTATGCCGGTGTATCATGTATTCCTAACATACCAGGATGTGTGGGGAGATGAATGGCAGCTCCTCCAATATGATATCCCATCGACAGATGACCTCCACGAGAAGTTCATTGATCCGATCAGAGGTAATCGTACCTTCACAGTACAGAGTTACTCGATCCTACCATCCAATATATTGCGACTCCATATCTATCGGAGTGAACGTTTATATGCGGAGATTCAGCTCCCCGACGAGCGCAGTCCTCTCGATGAATCTCATGAGTATGTACAGCGAATCTTCGAAAGCGGTCTCATCGAAGGCGTTGAACCATGCACTAGCTATTTTCTCTCGACCAATACATTAGAGTGAATTGAGGAGTTACAGGCTCAATCGACCCTTTGCTAGACGTGTGTGTGTTCAGGCTGTCTTCCGTATTTTTTTAAAGACGACCAAAATTGATGCAGAAATTAGAGGAAAGATACTGCAGAATAAGAAAGCGGAGCGTCCACCAAGGATATCGATAAGGTAACCAATTAACTGGGCAGCAAAAATTTGGCCCAATGCAAGACCCGTGTAAGAAAAGCCAATTCCTTGAGGGTGCTCAGCAGCAGTGATACTAGATAAGGCATGTTGAGCGGGGACAGGGAAATAACGGGCGACACCATAGAGAATCAGAACAAATAACAAGATAGCGGATGTAAATTGCCCAATTGCAAGAAGAACGGTAGTGAAGGCGATTCCAATATGTGCGCTGATCATGATCGAGCTTCTATCATATTTATCGGATACTGCACCGCCAAGTAGAGATGAGATGCTACCAACAGCATGCATGATGCTAGTGAGGATGCCCGCCCATACTACGGTTTCACCATAGGCTTCGGTGAGAAACAGAGGGATGTATCGTTGGAGGTTACCGAGGGAGAGGATAGAGATGCTGAGGATGAGAACTAGGAGTGGAGTGGTCATGTGGAATGTCTTCTGACTTGATGGGCTGGAATTCGTTGAACTACTCGATATCGTTCGTGGAACACGCTGATCCGTAACCAGTTTCCAGAATACCAGGATAATGCCCAGTCCAATTACAGGAATGATTTGTAGGGTAGCACGCCAGCCTTGGATGGCAGCAAGTGTAGCAATCACCGCGGTTCCAACAGCGGAACCAATAAAACCACCGACCTGGTGATATGCAATATACTTTCCACGATGGTTGGCAGCTGCCCGGTTGACCACCATCGCGTACGTAGCGGGGTGAAATGTGACTTGGGCAAGGGCGAAAATTGCGGTCAAAATGAGTAGAACTTCAAAGGAGGGCGCGAGAGTATATAAAAAGACCGCTGCACTACAACCGAGCATGCTTAGTACCGCTAAGCGTTTTCCTCCAATCCGCTCAACAAGATAACCAGCAGGACCTTGGAGGATACTGATCACACCAGAAACAGACCCAATAAGACCAATCTGGAGAGTTGAGACGCTAAAATCTGATCGCAATAGGAGGTAGAGAGGAGGTAATGCATTGAGATAAACGTGCTGCAAGCTATGGAGGAGAGCTAGTAGCACTATCTCGATCCTAATTCGATTCATTAGCTATTATCTCCTATTTGAATGAATATTGGTGAGTCAGGAAGATGAGCCACTTATGGTTCTTGCTTCTTAACCATCCTTGTTAATTAATATAACTAGTGTATGTTCGTCAGCTTGTTAGCTGGGTACGTGGACGTTGTCAGAACGTCATGATAGTATATCCTTGACTAACACACAATGCTGTGTATTCGGATGCATGAACGAGAGATATACCTAAGCTTTCAGTTTCATCTGTAAGATCGAGTTGTTTAACAATTGATATACACGATGCGACTTGAACACCGCTCTGGATAAGTGCTTGAACCCGGGATTTTGCTTCAATGTAGTTTGGCATCTTTGGATTTACGATCGTGCACCCTGAGCCAAAAAGGAGCACTCGGACATCATCAAGGATTTGTTCGCCATATGGATGAGTGAAGGCGTGTAAAGCAAGTCTGAGTCCCCATTGCACTTTATACAGGTCATCGCCTGATAGTATTACAACAAGAAGTTTACCAGTCATGATTACCCCTCAGAAATTATCTTAGACCTGATATGCTTACGCGTATTTATGTATCATGTTGTATTGCGTGTACGCGTACGCGCCATGATCAGGAACATCAATAATATCCTTGAATGGATTCCAGTCCATCGATCGCATGACAATGATCCTTAGGAGACCGTTCAAGGGATTGAGTAAAAGTAGTGTAATAAAGATACTCTTTTAAAAGTTGACAAGCGCGGTTTAGTATTGCTGGATCTTCCAATGTAATCCGTACAATTCGACTGTTTATCATTGCGATTTGTGTTTCCTGACGAAATTGAGGCTGCTGTTGAAGCACGTAGTAAGCATTGGGGCGAAATATGTGAATGTTCTCGTTTGGAAGTAGGAATCGTTGAATAATGCCAGAGTAAATGGGAGAGTGAAAACAGATTCGAAGAAACTTGCTATGATAGTCGCGCCAAATTAGAATATGACTCTGTTTGAACCTGATATGAGCGGGGACGCGGCTGCTATACGCAACTGCATATAACATCCGTTCAAAATGATCAATAGAGGGGAAACGAATATAATTCTTCATTAACTCAGGCATCAAAACACAGTAAAACTAACGATAAAATTCTATTAAAGCTTATAGCTGATCGACTAGCCAACTCGACGAAACTTAAACGATCAGGCAACGTGTGTGTGGGTCATAGAGTAGACAAGAAAATCTCTGACAGCTCACTTAATATACGCGCGAGTCATGAGTGAGAAGGTATGACATCAATGAAGAACACCAGATCCTTTCTAATTCTCGGCATCCTCCTTGGAGCAGTAATCGGCGCAATCGGTGTATCAATCCGGATCGCACCTGATATTGAACAATATCAGTATCACATCGACAAATTATCCTCAGATTTTGACGCAACTCTCTCAATCCTAACCTCACTCAATCTGTCTTTACAAGATGCCGAATCCTCTCTCGATACTCTAGCTTTGACACTCTCCGAGACTCAATCAACCCTAACGTCAATCAATCGCTCATTTCAAGATGCGCAGGCTACCCTAGCTTACATTAACGATGAGAAAGCAACTCTAGCGTCAGACTTGACCCAGACACAGAATCTAATCACTGACCTTCAAACGAGGATTGATGACATCCTTTCGATTACAGTGACTCAACATTACGCTTGGCCTTATGATCAGAATGATTGGCTCTGGGATCTTCCTATTTCACTCGACCTTTATGTCACATACTGGGAACGCCCTCGCCCCACTTCCTGGTCTGCATGGGCGGACATGGCACACGATACAGAGGATGATGCTTACCTCATAGAAATTGCGCATATGATCAATGATACTGCACATGATGCTGGTTTCACGGAACGAGAAACTGTCAATTATGTGATCGCTTTCGTGCAAAGCTTACCCTATGCTGCGGACAACGTGAGTACCCCAGGAAATGATTATCCTAAATATCCTATCGAGACATTGTTTGAGCGAGGAGGAGATTGTGAGGACACTTCGATTCTAGCAGCAGCGCTCTTAGATCAGATGGGATATGACGTTGCGTTGCTGATATTATATAATGCAAATCATTGCGCGGTCGGTATAGCTATAGATGATTCTGGGAGCTACTATGAGTATGAAGGAACAAAATATTATTACATCGAAACTACGGGAGAAGGCTGGAGGATAGGTGAAATCCCGCCCGAACTCGAAGACAGCCGAGCGAACATCTATCCGATCTCTGATGCTAGCTAGAAAAAGATGAAAAGCTAGCACCTACCTGCTTTCCATTTTACCCTGTTTCCTAACTCAGTTATCAGACGAAGAGCTTATTGGTCACGATGTTTACGAGGTGTTAAGAGATTTATGCATCATCGAGAGAGCTAGTATGAACCTTAAGATGTCGTCACAAGAACTAATCGAGTTTCTCACAGAAAAACACCTTGCCCGGATCGCAACGGTAAAACCCGATGGCTCGCCCCATGTAACTCCAGTATGGTACCTCTGGAAAGCACCTCATCTCCTCATTGCCATCGTAAGCACCAGTATGAAAGTACAGAATATTCAGCAAAATCCGCGGGTAGCAATTACCATTGATACCGAATCAAGTCCAGCCCGAGGCGTGATCATTGAAGGAACAGCACTCATTAAGAATCTGCCTGATCACGTGGAACGCGAAATCTGTGCCCGATACATCACGTCCAGTGATTTAGAAAACTATCTTGATTACGCGCGAAGTAACTTCACATCGTTACTTCTAGAGATTACAGCTCGCAAAATCATATCCTGGAATTATGCTAAAGACCCATTTCTTCGGACACTAAGTTAGCGAACCACACTCATGTAATGGATCTGAGTCAAGGCATATATTGACCCACTTTATTAGATCGTATTAGATTATGTCACTTACACAAGGTTCCCCCAAACATCAAAATTGGAGATTCACGGCATTTGCAATGATTGCCGATGACCTCGCAGGAGCCTGTGATACTGGGGCTGAGTTTTTACCGCGGCTAGGTACTGTCACTGTTTTCATCGACTCAGACAACCCGGTTGTCCCCGATGATCACAGTAAGACTTTGGTTGTGTGGAATACAGAAAGTCGCAGTTTATCCGAAGAGGCTGCCTACCAGAAAGTGCGTCGTGCCTGTACTCATGCTATCCAGTCCGAAACTCGTATTCTTCTTAAAAAAGCTGACAGTGCTTTTAGGGGAAATTATGGTCGTGAAATCGCTGCGACAATGGACGCGTGGCCCGAGGCTGTAGCGGGATTACTTCCTGCAATACCAATGTTTGGACGCGTCACCTTGAACGGCGTCCAGTTCCTCGATGGCGTCCCGATTGCAGAATCCTTTTACCAACAGGATCCTAAACATCCTGTGAAAGAGTCCCGTGTCGCTATCATGGCGTCACGTGGGAATCCTCGTAAAATTGCCCTCTTAACTTTGAACGCGATTCGGAATCCAAGGAGCCAGCATATTCTCAAGATGTTGCTAAAGTCTGGAAACCGCATCATTGTAGCGGACAGTGAAACACAGGATGATTTGGAACGAGCGGTGTCTTTGTTTGTACATCAGCATCTACCTCTTATTCTGGTTGGAGGACAGGGCATGGGACAAGCCGTTGCCGGACACTGTCTGCCCCGGAAATCAACAGAAACATGGACCTCGGTCCCCGATGGAGAAATCGTGATCGTATGTGGCTCCCTCCATCCTCGAACGCGTCAGCAATTACAAAACATCTCAAAGACCTTGAATGTGGAACCAATCTCCATTCCTCAAAATAGTACAGCGTTAAAGCTAGCCCACAATACTGAACAGAATGTAGTTGGGCGACTGCTTGATCAGATCTCGCAAAGCAGGGTAGGTGTGCTCACATCGCCAGAACACAGCGTGCTGGATCCAATTCTTGTAGAAACCGTATTAGCAAACACCCTTAAGGCACTCCATCAGCAGATACCGATCAAAGGAATAATTCTCACAGGGGGCTCAACGGCATATGCTGTATGTCGTCGCCTTGGAGTACGGCAGCTACAACTGCGACAGCGGATGGGATTTGGTGTGGTAGTAGCTCAATCGCCAGAGCTATCGGGAATGGTAATAGGCATTAAAGGCGGATCTTTAGGAGAGCTGGATGCATTCACAAACTTAGTGAAATTCCAACAATCACTGCAAAGCTAGGTGCGCATGTATACGATACTTAGTATAACTGAAGATAAACATCAGTTTGGATCTCACTTGCGGTTTCTCGAAAGATATAAGTGAATCGAAGTGAAGGCGTTCTAGACAAGGAAAATCTATGCACAGATCCACCTTATACAATTCAAGTATCATCATTCTCTCCATCTCTGCGCTAGTGGAAAATCTTGCATATGCATTACCCATCTCCTATTTTCCTCAGTATGTGCAGCTATTAGGCGCGCCGATAGCCTATATTGGGTTCTTTACAGCAGCTTTTACCGTTGCAAATGCTACTCTCTCCCAGCGTTTAGGCAGTTTATCAGATCGCATCGGTCGGAAACGCTTAATTCAGATTGGCTTGCTCCTCGATGTCATACTAGGAATATTGACCGGGCTAGTCACTAACTGGTCGATCCTATTGCTTATCCGTGTCTTGAATGGCATCGCGACTGCGGCGGTTGCTGCGCCAGCGGAAGCATCCTTAGTGGATCAGGTCCCTCACGCTCGGCGAGGTGAAGCACTAGGCTTTTACCTCACTTTGAGTATGGTGGGCTTTAATCTGGGACCACTTCTTGGAGGTACCATCCAATATTTAGGGGCTAACGTGTTACACTTGGGTATTGAGCTGAGTTATCGTATTCCTTTTTTCATTGACTCGGTCCTTGCCTTGATCGCTTTCGTTTTAGTCCGATTTGGAGTCGAGGAAACCCGTGGTCACAAGGCTCCTATTACAGTCAGGGATGTGACAGAAACGGTAACATTGCCTCCACAGGTTCAAGCCTCGCTCCGTGTATTATATATTGCCTCTCTCGCCACTGGGTTTGCAGTAGGCTTCATTATCCCTATTAGTGTACTCTACTTCGGGGACCTCTACCAAGCGACCACACCTCAAATCGGCCTCGTACTTACCGTGTCCGGGTTCGTTGGTTTGACATGTAACTTTTTTGCGGGAAAACTCTCGGATCGGATCGGGCGAAAACCCATTATTGCCCTAGGCAGCTTCCCTTCGCGTGTCGCTACACTCCTGTTGCCCTTCGCTCCCAACTTTCTCTCTGCTGCTGGGATCACCGTACTTCGTTCATTCGGGCATAACGTCGCCATGCCTGCGGCACGTGCATTAAATGCTGACCTTATCCCCGAATCTCTACGTGGTAAACTTTTCGGGCGAATGAGTGCTTTCTTCAATATTGGAGCAATCGCTGGCCCCATACTATCCACTGTCCTCTATGATCGCTACCGTTACCAGACTTTTACAGTGCCTTGGTTAAACCACGTAGTTTTTCCAGGGGCGGGTATTCCATTCTTCATCAGTGGCATAATTGGGTTGTTCTCCCTCGCACTCCTTCTCACTTTTGTGAAAGAACCCCAACGCGTTCCACGAGAACCTAGTTAATTTAGCCAACCCATGCGAACTGTCGATGAGTAAGACATCGAACTTCATTCATCATCCACATAATTTGGGAACGGAAGTTCTGCATCAGTTGTTACATGTAAACCAAGCTGTTTAAGGGGTTTTTCGTTTTCATCATCCATCAGGTGAGTGGTGTGGATATCACATCCTTGAAGTTTCTTGAGTGCTTT
>CAJIBO010000202.1_pt1 | contig 13664 bp, 14 predicted proteins | sample 9199371 | NCBI WGS metagenome assembly CAJIBO01 (sample SAMEA7708307, study PRJEB35096) | sediment metagenome | biome: marine neritic benthic zone biome [ENVO:01000025]; feature: sediment [ENVO:00002007]; material: shallow marine sediment [ENVO:03000034] sea grass bed [ENVO_01000059] ... | reverse complement strand
CATCGAAATCACACTAGTTCTTTAGGTTTCGAAGCCACTACAGATGAACTATGACTGTGCGGCAGCGCGCGCGCGTGTTCTCATTTATCTTATTTCGCTTCTGTGAAGCTGCGAGCTAGAAGAGTTTGAGTTCACCTGTAATCTGATCAATGTTCGTTTCTTTCCATGGACCGATTCCCAATGCTGTGGGCGTATCTGGGGGCAATTGGGTGAGTCCTCGATCGATAATTAAGGCATGTGGAATACCTAATCGTTTTGCTTGTTTTTGTAACTCAAGAAGCTCGTCGAGAGAAAACACCTTCACAACGATTTTCTTAGCTCCCCCGTGTTTCCATGCTTTCCAGATTGAACGGTCGCGTTTTTTTGTGGTTTCAGAAGCTTCTATGCATGCATGACACGCTTGACTGATCAGTTTACCGACGTCCATCGATAAATCTTTCCGGAGAATGATTAGTTGTTTCACAAGAATCCCTCAGCATCGTATTGAAAGATCACTGTAGGTATTTTATACTAAATTAAGGATTTCGGTATCATTATGATCAGGACGATGACGTGTTCGAGATAGAGTTTAGTAATATACGGTTGGGGATATTTCGAACAGCGAGCTATTTCGTGATTTTTGTAATTCTAAAGGTTACGAGATTCTTTTTGTCGGAACACTCATAGGTTCCTTCATCAGGGCTTTCCCACCATGGAAGGGATCCTCCCATAACTGCGGCCATTAAGACAGGAAAGAGGTCGTGATAAACAAAACCACATATTCCTCCTGTTTTATGGGTGTTAATCACGAATTCGTCGCCTATGTTATGGCCTGCAGCACATAAGCCTTTCACTGAAATGACTTTGGCTACAAATTCAACGTCTCTCCACGACATACATGTCACCGTACCCATAACCTTGTAGATATCCATTTAAAGTTGTCTGCAGCTTCAAAAGAGAATTCCTCAGATAACAGATTAAAACCCAAAACTCGAAACGCGAGCTAGCCCGCATTAAAATGGAGATTATTCAGAAAGCTGGTAGCGGTGCGCTGGATCGCAATCCGGTGTTAGCGTTTCAGAATGATTATTCATGTCAGACTTGTCACGCCATCATGAATGTGCGATTTCTTGATTATTTGATGGCAAGGCATTTCACTTGTGGAAAATCCGAAACGGTTGAAACCGTGTATGCAGCGCCCCCCCTCATTGGATTACATCGCGAGTATGAACAATCCACTCCAATAATCATCAAAATTCCATGTCAAACCTGTGGTATTGAAAACTCATTTTGCCCTATCAGCCTCGAGTATTTACTACATATTTTACAGCAAGCCCACGATTTCGCGTTTTATGCGTAACCCGTACATGATAATCAACGAATAGCGTTGCCGACAACGTTTCCGATGGCTCTTTCGAAGAGTTTTTATGGATCAATTTCATCTAGACCTCTAGCCTGCGGTAAATTCAGAGTTTATGGTGAATAATCGAAATGCCCGTCTGCATCTGGTGTGGTCATACCATTATGCCACGTGAAAAAGCCGTCAAATTTCCATGTCCCTCATGTAGCGAATTCGTCATGTGGCGCTGCGAGAAATGTCGTACCTTTGGACGGGCGTATAAATGTCCCTCTTGTGGGTTTACTGGACCCTAAAACGATTCGTTTACACGCGCGTATTTATGACGCTAATTTTTACTCCCTTCACTTTTGGAGAAGTTATATCCAGCGGCATCCTTATGTACCCGAAACCACGATCTGGTACCACATAAAGGGGGATTTGAATGCCGTCTAACCTTGAGTTAACTGATCTTCGCACAAAACTCAATCAAATGACGGAGCGAATTGTGAGTAGATTGAAAGATCGCTCGCGTTATGCATTAAATGCCTCTGTTTATTGCCTTGACGAGATTCCTATTGAAGGCAGGACTGGTATCTCCTTTTTTGAGTTTGCTTTAGAGCAGCTTGAACAATATCATGCCGCGTTAGGTCGCTATCGATTTCCAGATCAGTATCGATTAACCAATATCTCTCCCCATACCCCTGTACAACGGGGCGTCCCCCCTTCGCCCATTCAACAAGTCGATATCGAACTTAAAGACGAAATCATCGCATATTACATGACGCTGCTCCAAGATCTATGTGAAGAAGGCGACGACCCGACAACTTATGGAGAAACCGTTTACTGTGATGCGGATTTAATTGTCCTACTACATGAACGGATTAATATTGGTCGATTCGTAGCTGAGTCAAAGTTACAAACCGATACATCTCTTCGAGTCATTGCGGAGAATCAAGCTGCTCTCCGAGCCCGCCTGAGAAAACCGAAAAGAGAGCAAACCGTCATTAACAATGCGAGGAAGATTGCCTTCAGTTACAACTTGGATCAAGATGTTGTCGAACACTGTTTTCGCTGGCTCATTACGAAAACGCTAGAAGTTGAAATTGATTACCTGCAACAGCGATTCACAATCTAGGGAAAGGTTGACCATAAGTGTATTTAAGCGATACTTGTGACCTAAGATAGTGAGGTAACTCCCTTTGAGTAATAATGAAATTCACGACATAAACCGCGCGTTTCCTGAGATTGCGAGTATCCAAGATCCTACGTTGCGTTCCCAAGTTACTGCTTGTTGGATTGACGCCTGGCATCAAAGCCAATACGCCACGCTAGAAGACGCTATATTTTCCCCTCAAATACCAGGCTGTCGCCTCATTGATCATGTGAGAGCGGTTACCTCGATTGCCATGCAAATCGCTAAAGTTGTCTCCCAGCATCATCACATTCCCGTTAACCACGATTATGTTCTTGCAGGTGCATTGCTTCACGATATTGACAAACTGATCATTTATGAAAAGACCCTGCATGGTTATCAACAAGCAAAGATTCTCAAACAATTTCCCCACGGGTACTTGGGAGCCCGTATCGCTCATAAACACGGTATTCCAGATGTAATTGAACACCTCATACTATCCCATACCCGTCAACAAATGATCTTTCCCACAACCATCGAAGCGATTATCGTCCACTATGCTGATTTCGCTGATTATGATGCCCTCGCTTACACTTCACAGCGTCCACTTCTTCTTGAAAAATAGCTAGCAAGAGTTTCCGCAGCCACCGGCAGCACATAGTAGTAAACTCATTGATTCAGAATTCATAACTCTATTAAGATCTAGAGATACGATATTGAAAAAAGAAAATGATATCGATGAGTCGGCGATATTCGTATGCGATATAAATGTATTTTCATCACAGACGAGGAATGGGCACACCTCGATCAAAAAATTAAATATTTCAATGAACATGTACATCACTTTCAAAAAGATATGGACAATTTTTTTGAGAGCTAAATAACTATAACAAATTAGTCGAGCAACAATCACTCTAATCTCAATATGCGCGCGCGTATTAACAACAAAGATACGAACACTCGGCGCCAAACCGCTTCAAACGGTTCCTGATAAGAATCCCGCGATCTACTATACCGAATTACCGAAAAATGAGTCTACTACCTCATACATACAGTATATAACACGCCCTTCATCAATCACCTTTTTTAAAGCATAACAATTGATAGATACATCATTGATAGAGAAGATAGAATGGTTCTATCGATCTCTATCGCGACTCTTCACACACAATCTGTTAAAAAAAGAAGGAATGAACTTGAAACAACGAACAGGATCTTCAACACGAGCGATTCATGCAGGAGAGGGACGAGACCCACAAACAGGAGCCATCACGACACCGATCTACCAAACATCCAATTTTGCGTTCTCCTCAACCCAAAAACTCCTCGCGTATAACCGAGGTGAATCCGACGCATATATCTACAGCCGGTATGGCAATCCCACGCTGAAAGCTGTTGAAACTAAAGTAGCAGCACTTGAAGATGGAGATGACGCTGCGGTCTTTGCTTCAGGCATGGCTGCCATTACCACTGCGATTCTTCCCTTCGTTGAACAAGGCGATCACATCGTTGCAAGCCGGGATATATATGGTGGAACCTTCAATTTTCTCAATACAATCTTACCTCGATTCGGCATAATCACGAGCTTTGTGGATGCCAGCGACATTCGAACGATCGCAAAAGCAATTCGATCGAACACGAAACTCCTTTTTTGCGAATCTCCAACAAATCCCACATTGAAACTCGTAAATCTAGCGCAACTGGCTGAGCTTGGACGAGAGCAGGAACTCCCCATTATTTTCGATAATACCTTTGCCACACCAATAAATCAGCATCCGGTTCGCTGGGGAATTGAGATCATTGTTCATAGCGCGACAAAATACTTAGGTGGTCACAACGATCTGATGGCAGGAGTGATCGTCGGTCCCACCGACTATATCCAATCAGTAAAAGAATTACTGAAAATATTTGGTGGAGTTCTTGACCCCCATGCAGCTTGGCTCCTACTCCGAGGTTTAAAAACACTCCCTCTTCGTGTACACCGTCACAATCAAACTAGTCTACATATTGCCAAATTCCTCGAGGAGCATGACCAAGTCAAACATGTTTATTATCCCGGTCTCGAAAGTCACCCCCAACATTTCACAGCCAAGACGCAAATGCAAGGGTACGGAGGGGTCATCAGCTTCGAACTGAAAGGAGATTCTGCAGCTGCAAGTCGATTTGTCGACAACATGACGACTGCGTTTATCACTCCAAGCTTAGGTGGGGTGGAAACACTCATTACGCAGCCATCCACCACTTCTCACTATCACTTGGATCCCCAAGAACGTAAGAACGCGGGAATCTCCGATGAATTAATTCGTCTCTCTGTGGGTTTAGAAGACGTCGAAGACATTCTTGCAGGTCTCGAACACGCCTTTACCGCAATTTAATATCTCAATCGACACATAATCTCTTTATATGCAACCTGAACTCAATGATTATTGCCGGAGAGGCTGATGTGCATATGAAATATCGATCGATATCATCTCTTCACTCGCTCGACATGTTCAGTTCATATCTTTCCTCGTTAAATATTACTCTTCCACATGACTCTGAGATCATATTTGGTAAACATTCACCTTTAGCTCAACCGTATTATCTTGAGGATCGTGTAATTGGTAATCGCTTCTGTGCGTTACCGATGGAGGGTTGGGACGCTACCTCCATGGGTCAACCATCGGAGCTCACACAGCGTCGATGGGAGAATTTTGGCCGAAGTGGCGCGAAACTCATCTGGGGAGGCGAAGCCGTAGCAGTGAGATATGATGGACGCGGAAGCCCAAATCAACTATATTTTTCTGAATCCAATCTTCCAGCCTTACAAACTCTGCGTGATCAGCTCGTTGCTGCACATTACGCGGCTTTTGGAGTGACGAGTGATCTCCTTGTGGGCATCCAACTAACTCATTCTGGACGAGTTTCTCGCCCGACAGAGTGGAACTGTCCTGAGCCTAAAATCCTGTATCACCATCCGATCTTGGATCAACGGTTAGGGTTAACGACAGATTCCCCCGTTCTAACCGATCAAGAGCTTGATGATATTATACGTGATTTTGTGCAAGCTGCGGTCTGGTCCGAGCACATCGGATTTAATTTCGTGGACATCAAGCACTGCCATGGATACTTAAGCCACGAATTACTCAGTGCTACCACGCGGTCAGGGCGCTATGGAGGGGCTTTTGAGAATCGCACCCGATTCCTTCGAGAAGTCGTGAAAGGCATCAGATCTCAAGTACCTGATCTCCTCATAGGGGTTCGTCTCAGTGCCTTCGATTTTGTTCCATATCGAATAGGCGAGGATGGGGTAGGTGAACCGGAGGCCGTGAATTATCCCTATCGCTATGCTTTTGGGAGTGATGAACGTGGATCAGCTATTGATCTAACTGAACCCACCCAGTTTCTGCAGTTGCTTGAGCAACTCCAGATTCCTTTAGTCTGTATTACTGGAGGTGGCGGCTATAATCCACATGTTGTCCGTCCCTCTTATCTCCCCCAAGTGGGCAGTTATTCTCCTCCCGAAGATCCTTTAGTTGGAGTCGCGCGCCACATCGAAGTTACTTCGCAATTGAAAGCCCGTTTCCCCGACCTCTGTATCGTTGGATCAGCCTATAGTTATCTTCAAGACTATCTTCCACAGGTTGCTCAAGCCACAATTCGTGCTGGCAACGCCGATTTTATTGGATTAGGACGCATGTTATTATCATATCCCATGTATCCGCACGATCTCTTGACAAGCTCACGCATCGAATCACGACAATTATGTCGAACATGTAGTGATTGCTCAACCGCACCACGATATGGTTTAGCTTCAGGCTGTTATCTTTTTGACAACTTCTATAAACAGCGACCCGAAGCCAATCGTTTACGTCGACTGAAGCAAGAAACGATATGATACGGCATAGTATCCTCTCCCGATGCTCGGAAATCCTAAACCACTAGGTTAAGGTTGCGCTGAAGGAGATGAGAGGCGATTGTTCTGAGCAATCTCGCCATACCAGTAACCACTCCTTTTAATTCGACGCGTTAGGTCATCTCGATCACATGCGACAAGACCGAAACGCGATGAATATCCCTCTGTCCATTCAAAATTATCGAGCAGAGACCAATAAAAATACCCTTTAACAGGAATGCCCTGACCGAGGGCTTCATGGACTTGATGAAGATGCTGTGCGATGTATTGTTGCCGCCAAGTATCATTGTCTGTGCCTATCCCGTTTTCTGTGATATAGATAGGTATTCGTAATTCGTTCCAGACGCGCTTCAAGGCAACGAGCAATCCTTCGGGGTACGCTTCCCATCCTAAACCCACGCACAATTTAGAGGGATCCACTTGATTCCTATACGCTTTCATGTACTCCGGAAGAGTGAGGGAACACAATACATGTGAATAATAATTCAAGCCAATGAAATCACTTGAATCTTTTAACCCCGAATACTCTTGTATAAAGGAAAAAGGGAGTTTTCCCGTCTTCAAGGCACGAAGAGTCACAGCATTCACTAAATAATCAACAAGCCAAGAAAATTGCACGTCGATCCATGATCGAGGACGATAGGGCTCGATCACCGCTATATTCTTCACTAATCCCACCAAATTGTGTTGAGTATGCTGTTTCAACACTTGGTACGCTTCAGCATGCATCCGAATGAGATTTCGAAGAGCTTTGATGTAATTTCGAATACCCTTCTCTCCTGGAGGGTGAATTCCCTGAAAATATCCGCAGGCCGCTCGGAGATTCGGTTCATTAATTGTAGTCCAGAACGTGATTTCATCACTAAATTCTCGTGCAACCACTTCAACATATTCTCTAAAGAACTTCACATTTCGTTCACGTGTGAGACCACCAAGCTTCGTGAACCACAGCGGCTCAGTGAAGTGATGCAAGGTAACAAACGGTTCTATATGGCGTTCTTTAAGTGCAGCAATGACTCGATGATAATGTTCAATAACCTCTTGAGAGACAACACCGCGTGCGGGTATGATCCTCGACCATTCCATAGAAAACCGATAGGCATTTTGATTCAGCGAGTCCAGAATCGTGAAATCTTCGTCAAAACGGTTCCAATGATCACAGGCAATCCCTGCACGAGGCGTCACCGTGCCCACTTGATGCGTCCATTCCCACCAATTATTATTTGTGTTCCCACCATCGACCTGATGTGCTGATGTCGCAGTACCCCATAAGAAACTCGATGGAAACTGGATACCTGAGGGGCTCCGCGACATAGAATCTCCTAAGAGTAATTACCTCTCAACAATTTATAAATTGCAGGCTACATGAACAACTCAGGGCGACTTGTACGTAGCTAATTTTCGGCCTCGCAGTACATCACTAAAGATGCTTCAGCTGCCTCGATAGCTACGGTCATGTGCAGATTCCCGCATTAACCACAGAAGATCCCAAGACTTTTAGGTTAACATAAGTGATTATTAGGTTAGAAATATCCTACCATAATGACGTGTGCAAACAAAGATTTGTTATTGGAGAAAAAGGAAAGAATCGCGATGGTGGACGTCGTAGCATTAGGCGAGACAATGGTTCAATTTAATGCAGTGACTTCAGGACCGTTGCGATACATCACAACCTTTGAGAAACACGCAGCGGGTACCGAATCCAATTTCACGATAGGTTTGATTCGGATGGGACTATCCGCGGGATGGATCAGCAAGCTAGGGCAAGATGAGTTTGGTCAATACATCTACAATTTCCTTCGAGGTGAAGGAGTTGATGTCTCACATGTCCGTTTCACGAGCAATACTCAAACCGGAATCTACTTTATTCAACGTGATTACCCAATTCCAGGAGAAAGTGTTGTTTTTTATTATCGAAAGGGATCCGCTGCAAGTCAATTAACGCCTCAAGATCTCCCACTTGCTTACATTCAAGCTGCTAAAGTTTTTCACACAACCGGAATTACACTAGCGTTAAGTGATTCTTGTCAATCAACGGTCTCAACGGCAATAAAACATGCTAAAAACAGTGGTGTGAAAATCTCTTTTGACACAAACATTCGACGAAAACTCTGGGACCCCGATACTGCGAGAACTGTGATGCTACCCTATCTCAAATCGTGTGACATCATCTTTACCGACACCAATGACACGCAGATTTTACTCCAAGAAGATCGCCCTAGCCACGCTGCTGAACAGCTCCTAACTTTAGGAGCACAAATAGTAGTTGTCAAACTGGGGGCGCAAGGCGCTTATGCCGCAACCTCAAAGGGAGAAACAGCTATGAAAAAGGCGTATACGGTGCCAGTTATCGACGTGGTTGGAGCGGGTGATGCCTTTGACGCCGCATTCATCGCGGGCTATCTCCAAGAACAGGATCTTCTTCGTTGTCTTGAAATAGCGAATGTTGCAGGAGCGTTATGTGTGACCGTACGTGGTGACGTGGAAGCGATCCCAACTATTGATGATGTGCAACGGTTTTTAGAACGACGTGACTATATTTTCCGATAACAGTGGACACACACACGCGCTTTCTCGTGTCTGCAACTAGTTTTTAGCACGCACGGTTCAAGCAGATTTCCTCGTCATTTCGCGAGTTTCCACTCTATAGTTTAAAAAAGAGAGAATTTAAATACCGCATCGAAAATAGATGGAGAATTCACTCAAAGCTGAATACCACTCATAATACTGGTGATCAAAAAATGGGGCGTGTTGTCGCAACAATCAAACTCTTTCCGGAAGACATTATCATCGGAGTAGACCGTATCAAACAAGCAATTGAACGAGAATTGCCAAACGATGTAACCATTCATAAATTAGTCGAGGAACCTATTGCCTTTGGTCTTGTCGCGTTGATTGCGCACCTCGTGATTCCAGAAGAAGAAGGTCGTTTAGAAGCCGTTGAGAACACCCTTCAAACAATTAAAGGGGTTGGACAGATCGAAGTGCTTCTTGTACGACGAGTCTAGGGGTTAACTGGTATCGATTTCAACATGGTTTTTTATGAATGCGTAATAAATTAAGTTTAAATATTTGATTTAGCTTGATCATTTTGATATCCTCTTAGAATAAGTTCTACTGGATTGTTTTTCATACACGCTACCAAACTATCAAGAGAGAGGGATGATCAATGCCTCGAGAAATTCGTGTTCGCGTTGCTGAAGCTAAACAACGAGATGCAGGACGTGGTAAAGCTAGAATTGACGATGGAACCATGCGCGTTCTCAGCATCGTTGCTGGAGACATCATCGCGATAAACGGAAAAAGAAAAACCGCTGCTGTTGCATGGCCAGCGTACCAAGAAGACCAGAATAAAAACATCATTAGAATAGATGGGTTACTGCGGAAAAATGCCGGAGTCGCAATCAATGAATATGTCATCGTTGCAAAAGCCGATGTAAATAAGCTAAGTCTGTGACCCTAGCTCCGGTTGATATGCGGCTAAATGTAGATAAAGATTTCAAGAATTTCGTGAAAAGTCGCTTACTCGAGTTTCCCTTAGTCGAAGGCGATTCCATCTTCGTGGTCATCCTTGGAAGCGCGATTCCCTTCACGGTTGTGCGGTCTCGCCCCCATGGTATTGTCAAAATTTCACAATCCACAACTCTAAACGTCCTAGGTGAACCCTCTGTCAGCGCGAAAGGGATTCCCCGTGTCACCTATGAAGACATCGGTGGTCTACATGAGGAGATCCGCAGAACACGAGAGATGATCGAACTTCCTCTACGACACCCTGAACTGTTTCAGCGCTTAGGCATTGAACCGCCCAAAGGCGTCCTGTTATATGGGCCGCCAGGCTGTGGGAAAACTCTCCTCGCGAAAGCCGTTGCAAGTGAATCGGAAGCAAACTTCTTCTCGATTAACGGTCCCGAGATCATGAGTAAATTTTATGGTGAATCCGAAAAACGGCTTCGCGAAATCTTCGAAAAAGCGCAAAAAAATTCGCCTAGCATAATCTTCGTGGATGAACTTGATGCGATCGCTCCCAAACGTGAAGAAGTCACTGGAGAAGTGGAACGTCGCGTCGTCGCCCAACTTCTCGCATTAATGGATGGACTTGAAACACGAGGCAACATTATTGTTATCGGGGCAACAAACCGTGTAAACGCGATTGACCCTGCCTTGCGGCGTCCAGGACGATTCGATCGTGAAATTGAACTTGGGGTTCCTGATAAAAAAGGACGACTCGAAATCCTTCAAATCCACACTCGTGGAATGCCGCTCGCCCAAGACGTCAAGCTCCAAGAGTTCAGCAATATCACTCATGGATATACTGGAGCCGATATTTCAGCGCTCTGTCGGGAAGCCGCTATGAAAGCACTCCGACGCTACTTGCCAGAAATCAATTTACAGGAAGACCAGCAAATTCCCCCAGATCTGTTAGAAAAGATGGAAGTAATCGCCGACGACTTTATGTTGGCTTTCCGAGAGATTACTCCAACCGCTATGCGGGAAGTCTACATTGAAATCCCCTCGGTTCATTGGACTGATGTCGGTGGCTTAGATGAAGTCAAACAAAACCTGATTGAATCAGTTGAATGGCCTATCAAATACCCCAATCGCTTCAAGCAAGTGGGCATCGAACCACCTAAAGGCGTGTTGTTATATGGTGCCCCGGGATGCGGGAAGACTCTGCTTGCAAAAGCCGTTGCAACTGAAGGGGAAATGAATTTCATCAGTATAAAAGGTCCTGAAATCTTCAGTAAATGGGTTGGTGAATCTGAAAAAGCGATTCGTGAAATTTTTCGAAAAGGACGGATGGCTGCTCCCTCGGTCATTTTCATCGATGAAGTTGACTCTATCATCCCACGTCGAGGTGCAGGATACTCTGATTCCGGCGTCACGTCACGTGTTATCAGCCAACTTTTAACCGAGATGGATGGACTGGAATCACTTCAAAACGTGATGGTGATAGCAGCCACTAACCGACCAGATATTTTGGATCCCGCGATGCTCCGGCCGGGACGCTTTGATCGCTTGATCTATGTGCCAGCGCCAGATGAAGATAGTCGCTTAGAGATCCTTAAAATCTATACTAGAGAGATGCCATTAGCTGATGACGTTGACTTGAACAGTTTAGCCCGTGAAACCAAAGGCTATTCCGGTGCGGACATCGCATCGCTATGCCGCGAAGCGGGCATGCATGTCCTAAGAAATAGCACTACATTCAAAGTCTCGATGGAAGCCTTTCGACGAGCTATGGAGACTATTGGACCCAGCATAACGCTCGAGATGGATAACTGGTACCGCAATATCTCAAGTAATTTCCGGAAGCCCCAGTTGAAGCCCGCTACACCAATAGCTTAAAAGTGACCTCGTTGCCAGAACTCTGGACTACCCAACCACTTCACACCGCCCTAGTGGAGATTCTGTACAAAAAAGGCGGTGCCCTGACGGATGAGGAACTCTATAAAGCATTAGAAAAGGAATATGGCAGACTCAGCCATCGTGAATTATACAAGACATTGATGCGACTCGAAGTACACGGCGTCATCCATGTATCCCGTCTGACAAAGAATAAGAAACGTGTTGAATTACGACACATCCCCTCAAAAAACGGATGAATGTAGAACGACGCGTTTGTACAGATCAGCAACGCAAAGATGAGCGTTTATGGGAGTACAAATCCGTGGATTAATTTCACGCAGGAAAATCCAACTCCCTTCCCTGAATGGTCGAACCGTAGCCATTGACGCGCACAACACATTATACCAATTTTTATCCATTATTCGAAGCTTTGATGGACGTCCTTTAATGGATAAAACTGGTAACATAACAAGTCACCTCAGTGGGCTCCTGTACCGGAGCGCCAACTTCATTGAAATGGGAATAAAACCCATCTACGTGTTTGATGGGCCCCCACCTCTTCTCAAACGACGCACGATCGCCCGTCGCAGAGACGCGAAGAAAAAAGCGAGAAAACAATATACTGCCGCGCTCAAAGAAGGAAAACTTGAAGACGCGAAGCGATATGCACAAGCCACAGCCCAATTAACGGCGTCCATGGTTCATGATGCGCAACGACTCTTGATGCTGATGGGTATTCCGTGGATCCAGGCCCCATCAGAAGGTGAGGCGCAGATTGCCTATATGGCTGCGACAGGTAAAGTATGGGCTGCAGCGAGCCAAGATTATGACTCGCTGTTATTTGGGGCTTCCCGGCTCCTCCGCAACATTGCTATCACAGGGCGGCGAAAACTTCCCCGAAAACCTGTCTATATTGAAGTCGAGCCCGAGCTTGTTGAGCTGCAACACGTGCTGCGTGAGCTCGAAATCACTCGTGAACAACTCGTGATTATCGGTATCTTGGTAGGCACCGACTTCAACCCTGATGGGATTAAAGGCATTGGTCCCAAACGTGCTCTAGCATTAGTGAAGAAATACAAAACCTTACCGAATGTCATCAAACAATTCGACGCGTCACTGTTCCCGGTCGATCCAAGGGAAATCAATGACATATTCCTGCAGCCTCCAATCCAACGTGATATCGAGTTGCAGTGGGCGCGGCCAAATGCCAATGACATTATCTCGTTCCTTTGTGTTGAGCGAGACTTTTCAGAAAACCGGGTTCAAAGCGCGATTGATAAGATGCAGACCGCTTTTCACGCGCAAGAAACCAAACCAACCCTTGATACGTGGTTTTAACGTCATTTTCACCCCGAACGATTTCACGATCCAAGGTGTAAAATACAAGTACATCACTAACACGATAGTGATACGAAGGGACTCAGATATGGCCTCTAAAAACAATCATGAAGATTCCAACGACCCCTCCTCACACTTACTCGTGTCCACGGACCCCACATCACTGACCGTTGCGGAGGCAACGCTCGATTGGCTCAAAGGGAATAATCTTGACTACATTTTCTTCAATCCCGATACATCCAGCGTCCCCTTTACCGACGCCCTAGCCTGGAAAGAACTTACAGGAGACACCCCTCATCCCATTATGCTACTGCATGAATTTCCTGCAGTCGACGCTGCCTATCATTACGGCCTGGCATCTCTCGGTAAAAAAGTGGGAGTCTGCATGATCGGGGGCGTCGTGGGCACGCTTAACGCCAAGGGAGCGATCTATAACGCTTGGGCAGGATTTGGCCCATGCCTCGTCCTCGCTGGAATGTACCAAATGAAGGGCTCTCGCTACCGCGGGGCTCATGAAAGCGTCGATCAAGGGGGCCTCGTACGAGAAAATGTGAAATGGGAGACCGAGCCCCGAACACCTGAACAAGTGCCCCACCACATCGCCCGCGCAATACGTGAAGCCCTCACCGAACCAT
>CAJIBO010000028.1_pt1 | contig 13683 bp, 14 predicted proteins | sample 9199371 | NCBI WGS metagenome assembly CAJIBO01 (sample SAMEA7708307, study PRJEB35096) | sediment metagenome | biome: marine neritic benthic zone biome [ENVO:01000025]; feature: sediment [ENVO:00002007]; material: shallow marine sediment [ENVO:03000034] sea grass bed [ENVO_01000059] ... | reverse complement strand
CCATCATAGAAAGTATCACCACGATTCTTCGTGCGATCAATAAATTGATCAATAATCACAAATTCAGAGGGGCGATAATCTTCTCGTAAACTTCCAACTGCAGATGGCGAAATGATTCGAGTAACACCTAATTGTTTAAGTGCCCAGATATTAGCCCGGAATGGAATGTTATGGGGGGGAAATTGATGGTGTTTACCATGGCGGGGAATAAATGCAATTGTCCGACCTTGATAGCTGCCAACCGTAATCAAAGATGACGTTTGCCCGTAGGGAGTGTGAATATTCACTTCCTTCACATTTTCTAAAATGTCTTGATCATAGACTCCTGTTCCGCCTATGATTCCAATCTCAGCTCTAGAGCTTAGCATAACCGTTGTCACCAATTTTTCAATATCTTTTACTCAATTATCTGATTATTCGGCTATAAATGATTGATGTGCCTCTCCAGCATGCATTGCACGTGTCGTAAGTTAGTCGTTAACTTTCAACACTATTTTATTGAGGAGTACAACCAAATTCATACGAGTAACTAACTTCAGAAAGACTTAGAAAGCTTTAAATGATGTCAATCTGCCTAATGATTCGATACAGGATCTCGAGGGCCCGTAGCTCAGCAAGGATAGAGCATCGGTGGGAAGTAGCAACCGCTATTTCGCGATGAAGCTTTTAATAAGGAGAAGATACCCGGTGGTCGTGGGTTCAATTCCCGCCGGGCCCGCCATATCATGGATTCCACAGCGATAGTTAGCTTCATGGGATATTCAGCATGCCCGTAGTTCACAGACTAATCATTGAAATCATTCAATCTAAATGTCGGACGTACTACATTGTGGACAACGTTCCCTTGATGAATTGATGTTTTGCACGAATAGTCGTTTACATCCTTCCCTCTGTTCTGGCGATGAACAGAGGAAAAGGCCTCGTCTTCGTTCTTCATCGGTCTTTGGATATGTTGTCCAATAGACTTCGTATATTACACCGGTCGGGCTGATGTGTTTGAATGTGTGTGATATGTCCGTTTCTAATTCCCACCCATGTCTAGATGCAAGTCGGAGATCACGATCATTCAGGATCTCACCAACACCTTGATTCACAATGAAGTTTCTGAACCAAGTAACGACGGGATGCGTGCTGAAAGCTATAACACGAGATACATATCCATCTGGACACACGTACGCTTTTACCATTTTCGTAGGATTGGACCACAATTCGATGAAAGATGTGGACTTAGTGCAATGTCTTCGACATTGACTTGAAAAAGTCAAGTAATCTTCTACAATATCTTTCAACGTGTTACGATGGGTTTCGGCTTGTCCATGCACCAGATTCTTATAAAAACTGCTCGAGAACAGGGCTTGCCATGCAGATTCTGTTGCAGATACGGCCTCTGAAAACCCTGTAAGGAGATGGATCACTCGTCCATCAGCATATTCGACAAAGACTTGGGGAATTAAATAATCCTCTGACCAATCTCCATGCTCTTTGACAAGTTTATCAGCTAACAATTCCTGTGCAGAATATTCAATATTTAGTATACGAAGGGGGACGTCTAGGTCATGTGCAATTTTCTTTGCATTACTGAGGGAGAAGGGTACACAATGGGGACAATATTCTGCCAGAACAATAGTCACTCGATGAATCATGCTCTTCTACTTTCCTTCAACATAATATCTTTCACAAGGCATCATATATCATAGCAATATTAGATATAAGTAACCCACATAGAATAGGAGTAAAGCTAAGTCTGAACTAGCTAGCTCTCAAATCCCATATCAACTAAAGTTAATTTTAAAGTGAAATAAACCGCATGAGTGAATCGAATATGGAGTCAAATAACGAAAAGATGGTACCGCTGAAGGAGGCTGAACATCAGGTGAAAGTCGTCACCCAGCGATTAGCATTGCTTCATCTGGCTTATGCCAAAACCCTTGTCAAGGAATTTGGTTGGAAAAAAGGTAAATTACTGGTGTTGAAAGCCATTAAGAACTATGGATTACGGGTGGCAGATCGGACACAACGCGGTTTCCAGAGCCTTCCGAAATATGGGTTCTGGGAGACCCGTGACGGACAACCTCGACTCTGTGAACTGGGAAAATTGGTGCTCGAGTCAGGAGAAGGCGATATCGGCAGTCTTTACTGCCTCATCGACGCCGCGAAGACTATGGCAATGAATCCAGGAGAGAAGCTTATACACACCAAGTGTCTACCTTTGGGCGATGAATTGTGCGAATTCAGCACTGTCCCTACAACTGATATGGATAGAGCAGACTTCTTCGCGGAGAACAGGGACTGGTCTCATGTTGACCCTCGACTGGGTGCATTCTATGATAAAAAAGAAAGTGAATGCAAAAACACGAGAGCGTAGTTGAGAGATTATCATAATTGAAAGAAAAAGAAAGGGGGTAAACTCACGAGCGAGCTAACTGAAACAGGCTAGTTAGCTGGGGTTAATGGTACCATGGTAAATTTGACTTGTTGAATTCCTCGCATGGCTCTTATTCGACCAATAAACGTCAATACTTGATCGACTTCGCCTTCTGTTATGAAGATTTCTAAACAATAGTTACTCCCTAGATGAATATGCATGTTGCCTGAAATGATGGTATTATTGTCATGCCGGAGTCGCATTAGTCGTTGATCGACATCATGGCGATCACGTTCCGTGATGACGGTCACGGTTGCAGTGACTGCACCTTGTTCCAGTCGTCCGAGATCGTATTCAGTTAACGTATCTCGGATGGCATCTCGAATGGCTTCGGATCGGCTTGAATATCCCCGGTCTCGCATAAAACGATCGAATCGTTGTAATAAGTGACTTGTAAGGGACATACTAATTACGGGCATTGTGGGAGCTCCTTAACCCGTTTACTAAATAATAGTCATCCTTTTAATAAATTTTATTAAATTCTCCCGATTAATTAGCATTACATTAATAAATAAGAGCGAATACCAGAGTCCTAATCTAGGATATGAGCCAATGCATCAACATCATACTATCGATCCCTTAAGCTGTCCCAGATGCGATAGAGAACCAGATATAGAGTCAGGATCTGTCTGGTCAGATCGACGAATTGGCCTTATCGTATCATCAATCATACTATTTAGTATCGGGTTAATCATTAGGTTTGTCTTCTCTCAGACATTAATTGCTACAATCCTGTTTATGGCGACCGCTATCCTTACAGGTTATCACATTGCTTGGGAAGGACTGGAAACCCTCGTTTTTCAACGCCGATTAAGCATTGATTTTCTCATCACTCTTGCGTCGATTGGAAGTTTTGCCATTGGACACAGTGAAGAGGGCGCGGCTGTTGTATTTCTGTTTTATATTGCAGAGTGGTTAGAAGATCATGCTAGTGATCGTGCTCGACAGTCCATCTCGTCATTAATCCGATTGGCACCTGAGGTAGCACTGGTTAGAAAGAACGGCGAAGCTCAAGAGATGCAGGTTCATGACATCGAGATAGGGGATGTGGTACTCATTAAGCCAGGAGAAAGGATTCCGCTCGATGGAGTGGTTCTTCTTGGGTCTACAAGCATCAATCAAGCGCCAATCACTGGTGAATCCATTCCTGTGTCGAAAACAATTGGTGATGAAGTTTTTGCAGGGACAGTAAATAATGAAGGTTATCTCGAGATTCAAGTGACGAAGTGGTCTGAAGAAACCGTGCTCTCAAAAATTGTCGCACTCGTTAGTGAAGCGCAACGAGTCAAATCTCCAACGGAAACATTTATTGATCGATTTGCAAAGTATTACACTCCCTTCATTATACTCTTGGCAATTTGCGTTGCGATCCTGCCATCAATATTCTTTGCATTACCTTTTACAGAGTCATTGTACCGTGCATTAGTACTCCTCGTTGTGTCCTGCCCCTGTGCACTCGCTATCTCAACACCTGTGGCAATGGTGTCCGGTATGACCAGTGCAGCGAGAAATGGTGTGCTCATTAAAGGCAGCAGCTATATTGAAGCCATGAGCCAGGTCAAAGTCTTCGCTTTTGATAAAACGGGTACCCTCACGAAAGGAAAATTAGTAGTCACCGATGTAGTGGGATTTGATCATCCGAAAGAAGAGGTTTTGCTAAGAGCTGCCTGTATTGAAGCATTATCAGAACATCCGATAGCTCAAGCAATAATCCAAGTCGTTGAAGAACAAAACGTCATTCAAAATATTAACATACAAGATTTTCAAGTTCTCACTGGGAAAGGAGCCTCATGTTCACTAGATGGAGAACCATATTACGTGGGAAATGGACGCATGTTCAGAGAGCTGGGTATTCATTTCCCGGAAGAGCCTGTGAACGTCCTTGAAAATGCGGGAAAAACCGTGGTATTGGTTGGCACCCAAAAGGAAGCTATCGGATTAATCGCAGTCACTGATCAGATCCGTAGCAGCAGTCCCTCAACTTTACAAGAACTCAAAGAATTAGGGATGCGAATAGAGATGATAACTGGCGATAATGATCGAACAGCACAATCCATTGCTGGAGAAGTAGGAGTGGATGAATATCATGCGGAATTATTGCCCGATGAAAAAGTCAGTGTGATTGGAAATCACCTTATGACCGATTTTGGACATGTGGCGATGGTGGGAGACGGAATCAATGATGCGCCAGCCTTAGCAAGTGCAAGTGTAGGTATCGCCATGGGCGTTATCGGCAGTGACATATCTCTTGAGACCGCCGACATCGCATTAATGGAAGATGACTTATCAAAACTCCCGTTTTTAGTTAGGCTCAGTCGGAAAACGATGACGATCGTTAAACAAAACATCATTGCCTCTATCCTGATTAAAGCAAGCTTCGCAATTCTAGCATTTCCTGGCCTCGTTACGTTATGGCTCGCTGTAGCAATTGGAGATATGGGGCTATCGTTAGCTGTCATTGTTAACTCTATGCGATTGTCACGAACCGACGCATAGCCTCTCCAAAATTGTGGACGGATGTTAATACGCTAACACCATTGGTAAGATATTAAAGGTATTTTGATTATAATTGAAGGCTAGAGTCAATATTGTAGTGGAGTGTAAATCATGTTTGATGCAAAACAATTTATTGCAACATCATTAAGCGAGATTCAGGCAGTTGTGGGTGACCAACGAGTGATCTCTGCTTGTTCCGGAGGCGTCGATAGCACAACAGCAACTTTTCTCATTCATCAAGCCGTCCCAAACCAATTAGTCGCTGTGTTTATTGATGATGGCCTGCGGAGAGCGGGCGAACCCCAATTTGTGGTTAATACACTGAAAGATATGGGCGTTCAAACGCGATTCATCAAGGCACATAAAGCCTTTTTTACTGCCCTGAAAGGGAAGACTGATGCTGAGGAAAAACGCAAAGCGTTTCGAGAGACGTTTTACTCGACTCTTGGACGTGTCGCGCGAGAGGAAAAGATCAAGTTTGTCGCACAAGGCACGATTAAAGCGGATATTTTGGAAACCGTTGCAGGCATCAAAACACAACATAACGTGCTAGAACAAATTGGGATCAATCCCGAGTTGTATGGATACTCGATTCTCGAACCTTTGAAAGAATTGTACAAACCTGGTGTCCGGGTCGTTGCGCGAGCATTGGGACTTCCATCAGCCATTTCGGAGCGAATGCCCTTTCCCGGTCCAGCACTTTCAATTCGGGTACTTGGCGAAGTCACCCCTGAACGAGTCGCTATTGTGAGGCAAGCAACGACAATTGTGGAAGATGAAACCGTCGAGTTAGGCGCGTTTCAATGCTTTGCTGTCTTACATAATGATAAGGCAACGGGTATGAAAGATGGAAAACGAGTTTATGGCAATATTATTACAGTGCGAGTCGTCTTAAGTGAAGATGCGGTGACGGCTAAAGCTAAGCGTGTTCCCTATGATATATTAGAGACTATTGCGGATCGCGTTACTGGAGAGATCCCAAGCGTTGTCCGATGTTTGTACGATGTTACGCATAAACCGCCATCGACAATCGAATTTGAATAATTACTACGGCACAAGCGCGCACAGTCACTCATACACAGGCAGGATTAGGAGAAGCTGCACGTTACTGGTACCCATTGCGTCAGTTATAAGTGGAGACTGCAAGCCATGATGAAACTATTTGAAACAACGTCAATAAAGAATATGTCACTATCAAATCGTTTTGTACGTTCGGCAACTTATTCCGGGATGGCGCGCGCGGATGGCTCAGTTACGTCAAAAATGATGGATTTGATGGTGAACCTGGCTAGAGGCGGTGTGGGTTTGATTATCTCTGCATATGCCTACGTCCTTTCAGAAGGGACTATGCATCCACGAGCCCTAGGAATTTATAGCGACTCTTTGATTCAGGGACTTCGTGAGATGGTTGATGCTGTTCATCAAGTGCATGGTAAAATTGTTGTTCAGCTTGCACATGGTGGCGCCCAAGCACGTACAATACAATATACTGGACAGAACCTTTTGGGACCTTCCGAGATATTGCGTAGTGATGGTGCGCCAGTTATGGCGATGACGCATGAAGAGATTCAACGTGTAGTATCAGCCTTTGGCTTGGCGGCAGCCCGAGCAAAACAAGCAGGGTTTGATGGTGTGCAACTCCATGGGGCACATGGATATCTCTTAAGTGAATTTCTTTCTCCCTTTTTTAACAAACGAACGGACAGGTATGGAGGGAACCTTGCGAATCGGAGTCGATTTGTTGTGGAGGTGTATCATGCGGTGCGATCTGTGGTTGGGGAGCAGTATCCTGTTATGATTAAATTGAATTCCGAGGACTTAGTAACAGGTGGTTTACCGATCGATCAGATGCTGCACGTGGCGAAGACGTTAGAAACTGTGGGAATTGACGCAATTGAGCTGAGTGGTGGAATCGGCAGTATGTGGAAATCTTATGCGTCATCTAGACGATCAGTGCTGAATGGAGCTTACTATCATAGCGCAGCAAAGCGTTATAAAAAAAGTATCGATGTACCCTTGATGCTTGTGGGGGGAATACGATCTTTCGAGGAGGCTAGACGATTAATTACCGAAGGCACGGCAGATTACATTTCTCTCTGCCGTCCCTTAATACGTGATCCGGCTCTCATCAATCGCTGGAAATTTGGCGATATGCAAGAATCTGCGTGTATTTCATGTCGGTCTTGTATGAACGCGATATTGGATGGATATGACCTGCATTGTGTCCAAGTTGGTTAATGTTGGGATGAACCGGCTTACCGATTATTTTTCACAATCTCAGGGAGATAAGTGAGTGAGGAAATTTCGTAATCGGGTCGAGGCGTATAGAGGGGTAGGTTGCTGTTCTGTCGATTAAGCCATACACATCGCATGTTGCTGTTATGGGCACAGAGAAGGTCGGTTTGAGAGTCGCCGACAAGGAGTGATTCTGATGAATGAACCTTCAGGCGTTTGAGTAAGAGTTGTGCGTGCTCTGGATCTGGTTTTGGATGGTTAACCTCGTCTCGAGCGGCAATGGCACTGAAGAATCGCTGGAATTGGGCTTTCTCTAATGCTTTTTTAGCATATTCACGGCATCCTCGAGTCAAAATACCAAGTATCACGCCCAAATCCGAAACCTGTTGGAGGGTCGCATAGGCATCGGGATAAGGTTGAACCGTTTCGATCGCCTCTAATTCTATATCATTCATGATCTGGTTGACTTTCGTGAAGATCCGACGGATCTTGATATTAGAGGTCTTGTGATCATGGAAGTAGGTGTATGCACGCGTCTCGATGTCCTGATTGAGAAGCTCTGTATTCAGCAGGCCGGGCTGGACACCTGACTGCTCGAGAAAAGCGATGACCAGAGATTTCATTTTGGGAAAAGCAATTGTGGAATCAATTAAGGTTCCATCTAAGTCAAAGAGAATAGCTCGAATTGGTTTCAAAGCAGATCACGATTTAATCTGTTCTTTGTGATGTGATAGGCGCGTGGAGGGAATTTGTGTGCGGATCTTGAGTTCGCTTTGTATAGGCTACTAAATGCGCCAGCATTCGTGGCGGTTTATTGATTCTGTTATCTGTGGCATGGAAGCGCTATTAAATAATCTTTAGGAAAACTCTTTCGCCGTGATTTATCTATTCAATCACAACTTCTAATATACGCGGGGGTGGAGCATTAAATGTGTGCACTGAGTGCGTCAATTGGATTCAATCGAGCTGCCCGCCAAGCAGGATAGACGGTCGAGATAACCGTAATTAAAATGGATAAGGTCAGGATAAGCCCTAAATCCTGGAATACGGTGATGAGGGGCATCAGAACCAGTGTGTTTACTCCTAACTGGATACTACTGGCAACAACAGCTGTCACTGTTCCGATAGAGAATCCTAACAATCCACCGATAGCACCAAACAATACGGCTTCCACTAAAAAGAGTTTCATGACGTGTTGATCAAGAGCTCCTAAAAACTTCATTGTTCCGATTTCACGATATCGTTCATAAATGGCAATGAGGTTTGCATTGATCAATCCGATCCCACACACGAGTAATGAGATGATGATAAGCCAGAATTGGTAGCCTTCTAATGCCAATCCTGCTTCTCGTAGATGGGCGGCATAGAGTATGTTTGTGACTTCGAGGTGTGTTAATAAGGCAATGCCTAAGGCAATTGAGCAAACAATAATAAGAGATCGATATAATCGCTTTCTAATATGCTCAACACTGATTCGAGCTGCTTCCAAAATTGGAAATTCAATGGTTTTTTGCTGACGACTCTTGAGTATGTTATTCCGATTCACAGTTAGCCACTTACGAAGAGAGGTAACCTGGAGAGGTCTTATTGTTTTATATCAACATACTATGATTCTATTTAAATTAGCATGTGCAGTATGCTAATCAAGGTCGAAAAAAATGTCATGTATAGATATTGTATTAAGTCGTCGTAGTATTCGAAGCTACACCACACAAGAAATTCCCGCATCTGCAATCACTCAGATCCTTGAAGCGGGTCGTCAAGCTCCATCTGCAGGTAATCGACAGCCTTGGCACTTCATTGTTGTAACCGAGGAGGTGAAAAAGAAGGCATTATCTCAAGGCCGTTATAATTGGTTTATTCAGAATGCCCCCCTCGCTATTGTTGGCTGCGCGGATAGTGATACTGGTCGATGGAGCGTTGTCGATACGACTATTGCGCTGCAGAACATGGTGATTGCGGCGTGGACGCTGGGTATTGGATCATGCTGGCTGGGCGCTTTTAATGAAGATGAAGTACGGAAGTTGCTTCACATCCCAGAGAAATGGAAAATTGTAGCTCTTCTAACGTTAGGTTATCCGAGTGAAGGGGAAAATCGATTCCCAGATAACTTTCAGAAACTTCGGCATCGGTTAGTTAAAAAGAAACCCGTTGCAGAGATCGTCAGCTATAACACATTTATGGCATAGTGTGATAATGATTCCTTACTTTCTAGTAATGAAGCAAGTTTACGCGCGTGCAATTGGGCTTTTATTTGTGAGATTTAGAAGGGGGTTTGAGATATTGGTAACTCGTTTTCTGCTTACCTTAGCTCCCACACTTGTTCTGCCATAGGGTCAGAGAGGAAGCCCTGCATCCCGGAGATATTGTCGAACACGGTTTTCGTTACGGAGGTATTGTTCCGTGGGTGTTTGCTTATACCAATCATAAGCTTGGAATCCAGCTCGCAGAAATTCGTTTGGATCTGAACCATAGATGAGCATGCGTTTATCGCGAAATGGAGCATTTGGAGGAAGTCGAGTGCCTCCCAAATGCTTTTTGGTAATGTGCTTCGCAATCTCGTCGTATTCCTCGAGCGTGAGATGGGCCTTTAATGCTGCATCAGAAGTGTCGATGACCCATGAGGTGAAGGTGGGGGGATTAGTACATCCAACCCGAAAATTGAGGCCAAGGAGCGTGGTTTTGATCGAGGATAGTGCTACATTCAGTAAGTATTGTTCAGAGATCAAGTCGTCGAGTCCGACACTTTCACCCCAAATGATCTGATAAAAGATTTGGTTAGTATGGCGCCGATGGGCTTGTTGAATCGCAAAGGAGCGCCAATTCTGCTCCCACTGCTGCTTTTGTAGTGTAGTATCTTTCGTTTTCTGAATATTTTGAACGCTCCCCGCGGTTAGAATCGTGTCACGATACATTATCCACGCGATTAAGGGACCGGCTGTCGCTTCAATCATTTGACCTTCAACGCTACCTCCAAAAGGTCCCACTCCTGTGCCACCGCATTGCCCATAGCATCCAAGTTCATTATAGATGATAGCAGCTGCAATCAGGTCTTCCTCGACAATAAGATCGGGGAGTATCGTCAATAAGACCCCATCAGTCGGTCGCAGACCGTATGTAGAATTGAGCGGTGCCACGAGTGAGAACGCGTTGGTCATCACAGGATAGTAGGTTATCGCCAGATCACGACGACCTGCCAGGGATAACCCCGTGCGTATTTGTTCAGTAGCTCGCCGACTCGCGTATGCTTGCAAGGGTTTACCATGCACTTCCCGTCCATCTATTTTGGCGTACATATAGCCTTCAATCAAGTCAACACGAGGATGACGCGATAGTTCACGAATGATTATGGGTAAGGGAATTAATTCGTCAGACCAAGGACCATGCCCTGAAACATCGATGTTGGGTGGCCTCTCATCTTCAAGATCACGTTTTTTCCAGACTCGTTGCTCCCGTCCAGCGCCAACGTGAACTTCAGGCGGGGTTTCCCGTACAGCTTCTAGTACTTCACGTTCTGAAAGTGTTATTATTCGCTGGGTTGTTGTGCAGTATACTCCTACATCGATAAGCAGATCCACAGCGGCATTGAAGAGCTCGTCAGCGTAGTGGTTGTCAACTTGATAAAAGTTTTCGGGTCCTGGCTGTTGTAATCGATATCTTGCTACAAGTGTTTCAAGTGCTTGAAATAAGGATAGGCCCCACTCTTTGTTCTTCATTCTGGGACCTGATCTGGCACGCTGCCCGACATCTAATAGGCTAAGCATTTTCTTGCGCCTCCCGACGTGCATTCGAGGCTTTTTGTGAAGAATCCGGTGGGAATTAGGATTTCAAGAGAGCGATCATTTCGACTTCGACTGGCGAATCACTGGGTAGCTCATTCACTCCAACTGCGACTCGTGCATGCTTTCCTCGATCTCCAAAGATCTCTAAGAGTAATTCCGATGCCCCATTGATAACTTGGGGTTGTTGATTGAAGCCTACGGCGCTATTAACATATCCCACCACTTTGACGATCCGTTCGATGGTATCCAGATCGCCCACTGCTGCTTTGAGACTCCCCAGACAATTTAAGCCAGCAATTCTCGCAGCTTGATACCCTTCTTCCAAGGTCAGATCGCTCCCGACTTTGCCCTTGAATACTAATTCATCATGAACTGTCGCTTTTTCACCTGCAATGTACACAAAGTCTCCAGCTTTAACATACGGCACATACGCGCCCATTGGTTTCGGGGCAGCTGGAAGCTCAATGTCTAGTTCTTTTAATTTCTTTTCAATGGTCATTGCTATTCCTACTTTGATATTAAGTGCAAGTTTGTTAATAAAGCGCGCGTGTTCACACTAGGTAGGGTTCGAGAGCTCAGCTTAGTGGGTTTCACGTCCATTTCATCAACGAGGAAGCACTGGATCTTCACTGTCTTTACTCGTTTGAATAGCGTTCTGAAGTAGCGTTCTGCCACGAACGGTATTAAAGATATTACAGGTACACTGTTTCCCAAGTTCAACTGCCGCTCTGCGTGAAGTGGTAGTGCCTTGTTTGACTTGCGCAATCATTTTTTCCACGAGTCGTCGCGAGATGACGGCGTGTCCACACATTGTACACAGCTCAAGGATTGGGCGCGGAGGGAGTAGCTCTGTTTTCCCCCAGGTCCCTAGACTCATATTTACCGTATGTGGCGTGAGACCACTTTGTTGACAGATAGCAAACACTTCATCAAAGAGCCCACTTACGACGATGCTGATGCCTAAATCCGCTTCTCGTAACGCGGTTAAGACGTTTTGTACTGCAGCTTTCTTGGTATAGACTGCATGTGTGACGCTTTCCATCTGCTTGCAGGATGTGACGTCATTAATCGTCGCACTTTGATGGACTCCACTGTCTTGTTCAGGTCCCCAGGACTTCAAGTATCTCCTCCGTTGTGTATCTTTCCCATTAAGGGCTACAGGCTCATATTTTGCTAATATCTGGTATAAACGATTCACACGTTCACTTAGCGATCCACCGTAGGTGTGCTGTGCAGAAACCGCGGGATCAACCATTGCTAACACGACAAAATCCTGTGTTAATGACGCGATGGATCCTCGTCGGTGATTTGTATGTGTCATCGCAGGGGTCTCCCTAATCCCACATTTGTTTTACCGTTGAGACGCGGCTGAAATCCAGCTGCTTCCATAACTCCTTTAAATGGTATGCCGGTACCTTGGCAGCGACTGATAACACAGAGGCTGAACACCGTATCTAGTGTTGATGCTACGGTTTTGAGGCGATGTAAGATATTGAGTGCTTGAGACGCGGTGGTTTTACATTCAATAATTGCAGAGAGTACCCGTTCATTGAGAATTGTTTCATCCCGAAACTTTCCAGTCTCAGGGTCAAGAAGTTGTGTGACCGGATTTAACGGCTCGAATTCAACATGGCTTACTAAGACTTGAGCAATCTGCTCGACATCCGCGAAACTTGTCGATATCCCGGGTCGCCCGATCTCGATCGCAAAACCAATATCTCCTTCAATGAATCGCTTTGTGACATCGTTGGTTTTCATCTCAGCAGTTCCGCGTCCTGATATTCCAGTGATAGGATGTCTAACTAGAGGGTCACTAAATTGAGAGCGGAGAATTCGAGGCCACTTCAGTGTTAGTTGATAAATAGCAAGTTGTGCGCAAGCTCCACTTTTCAGACAGGCTGCACATTCGACACAAAGATCTTGGTTAATAAAGACCCTTTGACTTTCAATTTGGATAGCATCCACAGGGCAGTAGGGGATACAGGTTTGACATTTGATACATTTATCTTCATCAATTTGCACGACTATCACCATTCACGTTTAAAGTAAGCAACAGACGGTATTAGCATTTTGTGTTATACGCTCGTTGTGTTATTCGTGCACATGTCAAATTTACTGTTCAAAGAAAAATTCATTAAGGAATCACATAACTTCGTTGATGACCATTCACACCAGCAAAATAGACTTGTATTACGGTGCAGCTGATGAATGAGAATCGACAGACAGCTCAGACTAAATTCCCCCTTCAGAGTGGCGAACCCTGTCGGAGACATCGATGCGCACAGTGTTGTATTGGTACCCAAATGTCTCTCACTCAACAAGATATCCGCCAGATCATTAAGGCGGGATATCAACCATCTTCCTTCATCATTCATAGTGAAGAGGAATGGCGACTCACAAATCAGCAGGAACATGGCCCATGCGTCTTCCTCGAAAACCAAAAGTGTCAAATCTATGAGAATCGGCCCGCTGGATGTCGTATCTACCCGCTTGTTTTCAACGAGACTCTGATACAAGCTGTCGTCGATTTGCTCTGTCCATTTAGTAATGAATTTCAGATTACAGATGTCGACCGAGGAAATCTTTTCGCACTGATCAAGCAACTGGACAAAGAAAGCCAACAAAACTTGTGTACGGAGCAGCGTGAGACTGAAAACTAAATATAATGGAACCTCTTATTGAAAGATTGAATTGGAGTAGTTTCTAATAGGTTATGATAGAAAAAAGCGTTTGTTCATAGTCATT
>CAJIBO010000236.1_pt1 | contig 13928 bp, 9 predicted proteins | sample 9199371 | NCBI WGS metagenome assembly CAJIBO01 (sample SAMEA7708307, study PRJEB35096) | sediment metagenome | biome: marine neritic benthic zone biome [ENVO:01000025]; feature: sediment [ENVO:00002007]; material: shallow marine sediment [ENVO:03000034] sea grass bed [ENVO_01000059] ... | reverse complement strand
TTCTTGAAGCCTCAGAAATCCCGACTGAAGAAGCGATATCCTTCATCGCGTCGACATGTGGTATTTCTATTGAACACTTGTGTGTGATCGTGGCTCCCACGAACAGTGTCGCGGGATTAACGCAGATATCAGGAAGAATCGTAGAGACCGCCATCCACAAACTAATGGAGCTGGGATTTGACCCAAACAGGGTCTGCCATGGCATCGGGTCAGCACCCATTGCCCCTCTAGCCCATGATGAGGCGGATGCGATGGGACGAGCGAATGATATGCTACTGTATGGTGGAGTTGCGTATCTTACTGTTGAATGGACAATGGACAATCGCGAATTGACGGATATTGTGCATCAAGTGCCGTCAGTCATGTCATCAGATTATGGTAGACCTTTTGCTGAAATTTTTGCATCGGTTGATGGCGATTTTTATAAGCTGGATCCACATCTCTTTGCTCCCGCCGTGATAGTTGTGAACGATATAGCGTCGGGTGAGACATATCGGGCAGGATATGTGAATAACGAGATTATAGAGGAATCGATACGTTTTCGTAATCTCTTGTAACTAGTCGCTTGCAACGCTAATGGGTTCGCTGGTAACAGGCGGACCTGTAATTTCTTGAATTAATTTAGGTATTAATGAGGTGTAGTGGACCGACATGATGTGGACTCCTGCACAGAGTTTTGATTTCATGAGTTCTTGTACAAACGGGACGAAAAAGTCTAAGTTAATTTGATCGTATCGTTCCCGTTTTTCTGGTTTTGTGTGGTTACCCTGTTTTACGTTATTGAAGGCTTCCATTAGCTCGGAAGGGACTGATACACCAGGAACATGGGCATTGAAGTAGTTCGCGGTCCCAAAGTTTTTCATTGGAAAGATACCGACGAGGATGGGTATCTCGAAAACTTTGAACATGCGGAGAAAGTCAAGGGTTTTATTAATGTCATAGCAGACTTGGGTTTGGATGAAATCAGCGCCATTCTCAATTTTGCGAACAATTTTCAAGATTTCCGGCTCAATGGGGTTTGAATTGGGGTTAGCGCCAACGCCAATATTGAATTGAGGTTTAGGACCCAGGATTTCATTCCCGTTCAGGTCGAGGCCTTCATCCACCATTTGCCGGATCATACCAACAAGGACTGTGCTATCGAGATCGAAGACGGGCTTGGCGTTCGGCATATCCCCGAGCAAGGTGTGATCACCCGTTAATGCCAGGACATTTTTGATGCCTAAAGCTGACGCACCGAGTAGATCACTGGTTAGAGCGATGCGGTTTCTGTCAGAACACCGGAGTTGGTATACTACTTCCATGCCGGTCTGCTGTTGTACCAAATACGATGCGACGAGACTTGAGAAACAGGCACATGATCCAGGATTGTCGGTGACATTACAGGCGGTAACATAATGCTTTAAAATTTTAGCTTCTTCAACAACATCGGTGATATCTGTGGTTTTACGAGGTTCAAGCTCTCCGGTAAAAATGAATTTTCCAGAGCTAATCTCTTTCATGAGTGTTGAGTATTGGGTGTGAACCAATGACATTCATCCTCGCTTCGTGGTTGCAGAGGTACTTTTCTCATCTTTCAGAGCTTGGAGAATAAGCTCAGTAGTTTCATCAGGTCCTAACAACGGGCTGCTTTTAATCTTCATATGGCTTGGAATCGCATCGATTCCACGAGGATATGCTTGTAAGCCAAATTGTTTTGGGGCACGAATTTTTCGAAAGAGCTCCATACGTCCTTGAATTCGGAGGCGATCCCAGATCAAAGCCCATGCACAGTCACGTACATACCCCCCTACTTCACATTTGCCCTGCATCATTCCACCGCACGGTCCATTGAGTAAACCTTTCGCACAGCGAGTGACGGGGCAGATGCCCGCAGTTTCTCCAAGATAACATTCACCACATGCTTTACATCGCTCATAATAGAGACCGATACGCTCTACTTTGCCAAGAAAGTGCGTGTCTAACCCTGGAAAACAGGGTTTTTCAATGACGTCTGAGAGCGTTTGAATCCCGGCACCGCAGGCCATAACTAAGACCGCATCATAATCTTTTTCTACTTTTTTGATTTTCCGCCAATCACGTTTAGCCAATCGTTCGTCGCAAGGCGTTTCAATCATCATGGTGTCAACAAACCAGCGGCCCCGAAGCTTATCCGAGAGTTCCGTTACCTGTTTCTCGCCTCCAGTTTGAACTTCGGTTGCACACGTTCCACAGCCAATGATTAAGACATTGGTATAGGGGCGGAGGAACCGCATAATCTCTTCCAGAGGTTTCTGAGTAGTAATAATCATCTCAAGAGACCTTCAATATTCCTCATGAAAACCTGGTCACATCAAATCTTTACAGAGTTAGTTGTGACTTACAGGATTGGATATCGATGATATTTGTATATGATGTATGCTTTGTTCAACTTTTTTCTCTACTATATAGGTTTTATGAAAGTTCCATTCTGAATCTCGACAATAGAATATTAGAGGTCGAGAGGTTATCTTGTAGCATTTGACAATGGGCGAAGGGGACTGGGACCTAGCTTTTTTAATTGTTGAGTGAAATCCGTCATTACATCTGCTAATCTTTTCCCTTCACCAGCGGAGATCCATTCGAGTCTTAATCTAGTTTGGTCAATTCCCGCCTCCTTCAGCCATTGGTGTACACGTTGCACTCGTTCCTCAGCTTGGAGATTACCTGAGGTATAATGGCAATCGCCGATGTGGCATCCGCCAATCAACACGCCATCAGCGCCTTGAAGTAGCGCTTGGAGAATATATTTTTCATCAATTCTTCCTGTGCACATGACGCGGACGATTCGAACATTGGGAGGGTATTGAAAACGACTTACTCCCGCGAGATCAGCTCCAGCATAGGCACACCAATTACAGAATAATGCTAACGCTGTCGGTTCTTTTAGATGAGAGATGGGTTCAAGCGCTGCTGTTATCATAGATGACACCTGGTCATCCGTGAAGTGTTGCATGGTAATGGCCATGGCAGGACATTCAACCGCACAGGTACCACAACCTTTACAGAGCAGGGGATTCACTTCAGCATACGCTTTCGTGACTTGAATTGCGTTATACTCGCAGACAATCTCACAGTTCGCACAAGCTATGCATCGATCCTCATTCACGGCAGCAACGATACAAACCGCCTCAATAGTCTCTTTCGAGAGAATGGTACAAGCGCGTGAAACGGCGGCATAGGCTTGAGCGATACTCTCTTTAATGGTTTTGGGGCCATGAGCCAGTCCACAGAGAAAGACGCCTTCAGTCGCAAAATCTACCGGTCGAAGCTTTGCATGTGCTTCAAGAAACCAGCCATCTTCATTTAAGGGGACCTTCAGCATCTTTGATAAAGATTCATTATCATGTGCCGGAATAATTGCCGTACTTAAGACCAAGAGGTCCGGTTGCAACATTATGGACGCGTCAAGATTCGTATCATGCACAACCACGTTGAGACTGGTATCATCATCGTGTCGCGTGACTGTGGGAGGACGTGTTTCATCATAACGAATAAAGAGAACCCCGGCAGCTCGCGCAAGCTGGTAATATGGTTCAGCTAAACCATATGTCCGAATATCACGATATAACACATAGACGTTAACATCAGGGGATCGCTCTTTTAATCGCAGGGCATTTTTAATGGCGTCTCCACAACATACCCGGCTACAATAGGGGTGTTCAGGTGAACGGGAACCTACACACTGGATCATAACAACATTGTTGGCTGTGAAATGCTTCGCATCTTCGAGCCTTCGCTCAAGATCAGATTGGGTAATTACTCTCGGATCATCCTGAAATAAATAATCGTGAGGCTGATATTCTTCGCCTCCAGTCGCGACGATCGTCACTCCATGTTCAAGGCTTCGATTCGCACCCTCGATATCCGTGAATCGTGTGATAAAATTGCCAACATATCCCAGAATATCAGTAATCGTTACCCCCGTCAACGCCTGAATGCGTTCATGATGTTTAACTTTCTCTATTAACGAAGCGAGATACGCGCGTGTATTGGTGCCTTCTAAGGTATAGCGTAATGTTCGTGCAAAGCCCCCGAGTTCATGCTCTTTCTCAAGAAGATAGGTTTCGTAGCCTTGGTCAGCTAAAGCTAAAGCCGCGTTTAAGCCCGCAATCCCTCCACCTATGATGAGTCCCTTATGATTGATTGAAAGTGGCAGGGTTTTAATGGGCTGAAGTAATCGAGCCTTAGTGACTGCGATTCTCACTAAATCTCGCGCTTTTTGAGTCGCAGCGGCATGCTCATGCATATGGACCCAGGAACATTGATCGCGAATATTAGCCATTTCAAAGAGATAACGGTTTAATCCAGCTTCGCGAATTGTTTCTTGAAAGAGTGCTTCATGAGTTCGAGGAGTACACGATGCAACGACAACGCGATTTAATTGATGCTCTCGTATCTTCTCTTTAATCTGTTCTTGCGTATCCGAGGAACAGGTGTAAAGGTTTTCATCCGCATAGACAACATTTGGCAGAGTCTTCGCGTAAGTGACAACATCCGGAACAGTAACGACGCCTCCAATATTGATGCCACAGTGACAGACAAAGACACCTACTCGTGGAGGAATCCCTTGAACATCTATCTCATGGGGAAATGATCGTCGACTCACTAGAGTTCCTCTGACTGGTGCTAATAAGCCACCAGCCGCTGCGGCAGCGGCACTTGCTTGAGTCACTGTCTCCGGTATATCTTTAGGAGACTCAAACATCCCACAGACATAGACGCCAGGACGAGATGTTTCTAACGGTAAAATTTCTGAGGTTTGACAAAATCCATAGTCATCAAGGTTTACTCCCATCGTCTGAGCCAGATCGTGAAGCTGGGTGGATGGTTGAAATCCAGTTGCCAAAACGACGAGTTGAAATACTTCTTCCGTTACAGCTCCTTCTTTCGTTTGATACCGGAGGATAAGATCCTTAGTCTGGGAGTGCTCTTGAATTGAGGCAATGCGACATCGGGTAAATTGAATACCGTACTCGTCTTTAGCCCGATCGACATATTTATCGAAATCTTTTCCATGGGCTCGAATGTCAATGAAGAAAATAGTCGGGTGGATCTGAGTAGCATGTTCTTTCGCGATAATTGCTTCTTTAATTGAATACATGCAGCAGACTGATGAGCAGTATTCTCGTTCACAGCTACGATCACGAGAGCCGATGCATTGTAGAAACGCGATTTTATGCGGGATAGCCCCATCCGATGGACGCTGCACTCTTCCATGAAATGGTCCTGATGCACTCAAGATGCGTTCAAATTCTTGACTTGTGACAACATTTGGAAACGTTTGGTAGCCATAGTTTCCAATGGCTTTCGCATCGATCGACTCTGCACCTGGAGCCAGGATAATGGCTCCGACATGGAGGGATGACGATTGTTCAGTATCGCTGTAATTAATTGCATGAGCAAGACAAATGTTGTCACACAGTCCGCAGCCGATACACTGGTCTCGGTCTATTAAAAAGGTGAGGGGAACAGCTTGGGGATAATCGATGTAAATGGCAGAGCGATCACTTAATCCTTGATTAAAACTATCGATCGCATTCACAGGGCAATATTGGGCACATAGTCCACATCCGGTGCATTTAGTAGCATCTACATATCGTGGCTTTTTTCGGAGTTGAACGGTAAAGTTACCCGCCTCGCCAGATACTTCGCAGACTTCGGTATATGTTAATAACTCGATGTTATGGTGTCGACCACAATCCACTAATTTGGGCGAGAGAATACACAGAGAGCAATCATTAGTAGGGAAAGTTTTGTCCAGGGTTGCCATGAGTCCTCCGATAGTAGGGGACGCTTCAAGAAGGTGGACTTTATACCCTGATTCTGCGAGGTCCAGCGCTGCTTGTATTCCACCAACACCGCCCCCAATGACAAGTACCGAGCCGAAAGGCGGTTGAGAATTCAAGATTCGGCGCCTCCTAGCTGATGGTAGCGAAGAGAGGCTCCTTCACTTTCTGAAACACCAACTGCTCCTTCATGTTCTAATGCAATGAGATAACGCAGTACTTGCCGAGTGTGTAATCCCGTGCGTTGACTAATGACATCAATACTTAGCGCGCGCGCGTCGTTGAGAACAAGGAGGATTGTATTCTTCTCGTATTCACGAATAAGGGTTGCGAGCTTAAGCTGCTTGTAGTGGGTTTCCTCGATCAACTCGCCGAAAACGTTTCCTTGTGAGAGAAGATCTGGTTCCTTATTAGTCAACCATCGCGGTTTCTGTTGGCTGAACGCAGCTTTAGCTGCTCCGATATTACGGAGTAACGCGTTGAGGGGAAGATCGGATGTGATTGGTCCAAGGTTTGAAATGGTCAGCGTGAAATCTTTAACTAATTGGGCAAATCGTTCTCCTTCTGAGGCGGACACCCAATCCAGACAAAGACGTTCTGGGTTGAGTCCTAGAATTTCAAGGAATTGTTGTAGAGTTTTCATCCGACTTTCGGTATAAATATTTCCAGTGAGATAATGGCAATCGCCCGGATGGCAACCTAATACCATTACACCATCGATTTGCTGTGTAAAAGCTTCCAATACATGGACAGGGTCAACACGACCTGAACACATGACACGAATTACTCGAAGATTAGGCGGATATTGAAAGCGACTGACACCGGCTAAGTCGGCCCCGGCATAGCTACACCAATTGCATAGAAAGCCCAAGATAGTAGGGGTAAAATCGTCAGTTGTGCTCACGAGATCTCCTCCACCAGGGCATTGATCGCAGCACAGATCTGGTCATCATGGTAATGCTGCATGGTTATGGCCATTGACGGGCAGGCGGCTCCACATACTCCACAGCCACGACACGACGCTGGGATTGTCTGAGCAATATTCCCCTGTGGCGTCTCTTCCACGCGGATTGCTTTGTAGGGGCAAACTGCTTCACACAGGCCACATCCAATGCATTGTGTTATCTCAACGACTGAGATCAAGGGTTCTGTAACGACCCGACCTTTCTTAAGGGGAATCGTTGCACGAGACGCGGCCCCAAGTGCTTGTGAGACACTTTCGCTGATGGTGGCAGGCCATCGAGCGCTTCCACAAAGATAGATGCCATCGGTAGCAAAATCGAGAGGACGGAGCTTGGCATGAGCCTCGAGAAAGAAGCCATGGCTATCCGTCGGGATTTTCAGGGTTTGAGCTAATTGTTTTGATTCCGAATGTGGAATGAGAGGGGTTGATAGGACGACGAGATCATATGGAAGCGCTATCTCTCGGCTGAGGAATTCATCAAAAACAATGATTTGCTCCGAGTTTACCCGTGGAGGCTTTTGAGGTGTGTAAGGTATAAAGATGGCGCCTAATTCGCGCGCTTTGCGATATAATGTTTCCAGGGCGCCGTAACTTTGCATGTCACGGTATAGAATATATACAGAGGCCTGTGGATTTTGTTGGAGAATGATTTGAGCGTTTTTTAGAGCAGTGATACAGCAAATCCGAGAGCAATATTCTCTTGTCTCATTTCTAGCTCCAACACATTGGATCATGACGATGGTGTTTGCATTGCATGATTGAGTCTTGAGAAGGTGTTCTAATTCGAGTTGAGTGATCACGGTTTTTTGGTTATATCCGTACTCTCCAATAGGTTTCAGTTCTTGAGCCCCGGTTGCGAGAATAATGACCCCCGTTGGATACTCTTCGGAACGGCCATTCTGGTTAAAGGTCACGCGGTAATTGCCAAAATAGCCGTGGATTGCCGTTACGGTTGCATTCATGCGTAGGTCGAGATTTGCTGTGTGTTCAACTGCTTTCTTTTTATCGGAAAGAAGTTGGGCGGCTGGATCGAACGTGGGGGCGAGTGTATTGATCTGGTTTAGGAGGCCTCCCAACTTCGCTTCCTTTTCAAGGAGCATGACGGGGAAGCCCTGTTTCGCAAGATTAACGGCACATGTCATCCCAGATAGTCCACCACCGATGACGAGGGCTGAGGGAAGAATGTCAATGGAGATCTCATCTTGTGGTTCTAAGAGTCGTGATCTGGCGATCCCCATCCGAATAAGATCTTTTGCTTTTGCAGTGGCGGCGTGAGGTTCATGCATATGGACCCAGGAACATTGATCGCGAATATTGACGAATTCAAAGAGGTAAGGGTTCAAGCCCGCTTCCTTGCAGATATTGCGAAAGAGCGCTTCATGGGTTCGTGGAGTACATGATGCAACGACCACTCTATTCAAGTGTTGATCGTGAATTGCTTCTTTGATTGTGAGGAGCCCGGACTCGGAGCAAGTATATAGATGGTCAGTGCAAAAGACAACATCAGGGAGTTGGTGAATGTAGTTGACGAGGGACGGGACATCAAGGAAGCCTCCAATATTGGTTCCACAATGACAGATGAATACACCGATTCGTATTTCGTGTGTCATGGTGTGCCTCCTAAGATGAATTCAGCTACTTGTGCAGCAGCTCCACTCGCCTGAGTAATAGTCTCAGGAATGTCTACTGGTTCTCGACAGCATCCACATACAAAGATTCCATCGCGACTAGTTTGATGGGGGTTATGGGGGTGGGTATGGATGAAGCCATAGATATCTTCTTTGACAGCTAATATTTTGGTTAATAGGTGACTGTCCTTACGTGGGGTGAGGCTGGTTGCTAAAACAACTAGGTCAACAGGTAATGTTTGATGAGTGGAGTTAACCGTGTCTTCATACCATATAACGGGGCATTCATTGGAATCTTCTGTGATTTGGGCGACGCGGCCGCGGATATAGTTGATGCCGTAATCTTCACTACCGCGAGTGATATAACGTTGAAACCCTTTTCCAACGGCTCTGATATCGATGTAAAAGATGTATGATTGGATAGTTGGGTCGTGTTCTCGCGCTAACGTGGCTTCTTTTGAGGAATGCATGCAACAGACGCTTGAACAATAGGGGTTATAGGATTCATCACGTGAACCGACGCATTGTAAAAACGCGAGTTTCTTAACAGGTTCGCGGTCTGAAGGGCGAAGGAGATGTCCTCCCGTTGGACCTGAAGCGCAGATTAAACGTTCATATTCAAGGGCTGTTATTACGTTGCGGTACCGATTATATCCGTAAGCGGATATTGGAGTGGGATCAAAAGAATCAAAACCTGTAGCGATAATGATGCTGCCGACGGTCAGGGTTTGCGTCGTGTCTTGTTGGTCGAACTCAATCGCATTTGTTGTACATACGGTTTCACAGATTCGGCAAACGCCTCGAGTATGGAAGAGACAATGGGCTTTATCAATTGTCATAACTCGTGGTAGGGCTTGTACAAAAGGGAGATAGATGGCCCCGCGGGTGCGCAGTCCCATATCAAACTCATCAGCAACACGTACTGGACATTTTTTTGTACAATCTCCACAGCCGACACAGGCAGTTTCACTGACGTAGCGGGCTTTTTTCGTTAAGGTAACAGAGAAATTTCCTGCGTTTCCCCCAATTTGTTGAACAGTGGTATAAGTATGGAGAGTGATATTAGGGTGTCGAACGCATTCTGCCATCTTTGGTGCGAGAATGCAGATTGAGCAATCATTGGTAGGAAATGTTTTGTCAAGTTGGGCCATGCGACCTCCGATACTTGGTTCGCGTTCAATAAGGTGAACTTCAATCCCTAAATCAGCGAGGTCGAGAGCAGCTTGAATTCCGGCGATACCAGCACCAATAACCATCACCAGTTTCGAGGAATTAGAAATATCTTTATCCTCCTAACATTGCTATTTGGTTTTGAGCCCGAATTCTTTTACTTTTGGAAAACGTGAGGATCTGTTGGCGAATCCGAGCCCTGTCCTTTGGTTGCTGGTCTGCTTCCTTGATGTAGCCATCGTCGATTGCACTTTGATAGAGTTTTTCTCCTTTCTCTGATCGAATAATCGTTGTGGTGTATCCATCAGGTGAACCGAGGCCTCCCACTGAGATATCAGCATATTCATTTGAAAAATCATTACATGCCAAGCACGCTGGGCGTGCAAAGGCTTCCACTTCTTCAAGAGGTATACGAATAGTTCGTTCTGGTATTGAGATGATGAATTTATCTTTAATGTTGATTTTTTGAATATTTGCGAATTGAAAATGATATTTCGTTTCTATGGCTCGTCGTGCAGATTCGGTGAACGAGAAATTTTCGATACAAAAGAGGCCAATTGTGTATTCTATTAAATGAGCAGGAAGGATGCCTAGACATTGCATTTTTCGTATAGTTGAGATTTGGCATGGGGTTCCAACAACAGCAATATGGCGGAGATATCTTGACGCTAAACCCTTGACTTCAGGGAGGATTGGAGAGTACGTGGTGAATTGACCTCCAAGCTCTTCGAGGTGAGAAGCCCCCGCATACCCTGAACCTGCTGCTGAAATGATTTCACTACGTGTAAATGCTATAACGGCTTTACGTGTGATGGGATCGATCTTCTTGGATACTATGGCGCCTTCAATAAGAGCTTGATCGAGTAAATAGGTGAGAAGTGCCGTTACAACACCGCCATCTGTACAGACTCGTGCAATAGTAGAATCAGTAGTACGAGCTGAAGTGATGTCTCGAGCAATTCCAAGCGGAGCTTCCCATCCAAATTTTTTCTTTTTTTTTTGATTTAAAGTAGTAGTCTGGGGGCAGATTAAATGGCAGATACCACATTTAACACAGTTGGATTCGTCACTATAGGTTGGCAACTCATTCTTCCCGATCTGGATTGCATTTAATTCCCCAGCTGAACAGAATGAGTAGCAACCACCACATTTCCCGCATAACCCTTTTTCGATGACCTCCTTTTGGAGGTCACTAAACACTTTTATCTCTGTTGGCATGGTGTCTCCCTCAATAAGAGGTGAGTAAGCTGAACGAATGTCTGTGTCATAGTCATGAGAAACCAATGAAAATGGGCAAGATTATGTCTTTTAAGTAAACGGGTATGACAATCAAGAAGAACGGGGTTAAGTGTACAGGCTTCCACGTTATTATTGACTCCTCAACCCTACAAGATTCAAATGTTAAGCGCGCGCGATATATAAACCCTCAAGTTTTAACTATTTGAACATATGATGACGCGCGCGCGTAAGAAAGTATTGGATAGTTATTGTTCACATTGACTGACATAACCGTAAAGATCCAGCTCACAAATTTCGACCTTCAATCATCAATACGATTGATAACATTGTGTCGAGACCGCGGAATTAACGTGCTAGGATCCCAGACTAAGATCCAGAAAGCAACCAGACAACCCCATCTACTGACTAACACACACGCGGATATTACTCAATCGAATGACACACCAACAACGAAACATAAAAACAACGGAGGCGATGATCAACCTCCTATAGCTCCCACCACCCCAATAGGAACCATGCTCCCTTCAATACCTCAAAACACTTTCAGTGAAATGCTTACAGTACGTTCTTCCGCAGCTACAATAGCCCAAACAGTGTATGAATTTTATCGTGAATTCACGAAGAAAGATTCCATTATGACGATTGATCATAAAGGACATACACTCGATCTAGAAGGCACACAGATCGAAGAGATACACGCATTTCTCCAACACAAAAAGAACAGCTAACTACCAAAATCACAGCGATTCCACACTAACCACGACGTGACGTTGAGACAGTGACACAACTCATTGTTATTAGCCGTTGATAGGGTTTTGACATTTTCCCGACTGCTGTCTTGACGCTTTGAGTGTGTAATGGAGTGATGATTGGGCGCGCGCGTAGCTAGCTATCTTACATCCAGTCGCGCATACTTCGGGTAATGTAGCAGTTTTTAAATATGGAAGGCATATTATGCATACCAGCGATGACTATGTCTACTCAAAAAGAAAATCCAATTTGGATAGCACGAGACTACCTCAATTGCAGTGGCTGCCGATTATGTGAAGTTGCCTGTTCGCTTAAACACGAGAACAAGATCTGGCCCGCTGCATCCCGGGTACGGATATTCATGCTGATTCCAGGTGTCGAGATCCCTCACTTATGTGCCCAATGCGATGATGCCCCCTGTGTCCCCAGTTGTCCTGTGAACGCCTTGAGTATTACAAAGGAAACTGGAGCGATCGGCGTCGACGAGGACGCGTGCATCAGCTGTGGACAGTGTATTACTGCCTGTCCGGGGCAAATCCCCTTCCTCCATCCCGATCATAAAAAAGCCGTGATCTGTAATTTATGTGATGGAGACCCAGCCTGTGCGAAAGTATGCCAAGAAGGACGCTACAATGCCCTCTGGACCGTTAATAAGACCCCTTCCCCATCGTACAAGCTCTATGCGAAACTACCGGAGATCCCAACACGCGAGATTGCGGAGCGTCTCTTCGGTGAGAAAGCCAAGGAGTTGCTATAAATGGCCCGAGGTTACGCTGGCAAGTTTTTAGAGGCTGACCTGACGGCTCAGAAATTACAGGATATCACCTTTGCTGAAGATGTATTACGTCAGTACATTGGCGGGCGTGCTCTCGCTACAAAAATTCTCTGGGATGCCCTCGGTGCGGAATGGGAAACAATCGATCCTTTAGGACCAGAAAACATTTTATTAGCATTAACCGGACCGATGACGGGTTATTATCCTGGGGCACGAATCTGTCTCTCCGGCAAGTCATCTCTCACCAATGGTATTGTTGGTTCCACTGTCGCTGCTGAGTTTCCGATCGAGCTAAAATGTGCAGGTTATGATGGAGTGATCGTGAAAGGGCGAGCATCGGAACCAGTGTATCTCTACATCGAAGATAATACCGCTGAAATCCGATCGGCTAAACATCTCTGGGGTACAGAAGGAAAGCAAACGATCAAACTCATCAATCAAGAAATTCGTCAAGACCTCGCGAAGCGACGGGGAACCGAACGGATGTGGAAGGAACCGGGCATCATCTATATTGGTCCCGCTGGTGAAAACTGTGCCCGTGTTGCTGCTGTGTGTGCAAAGTGGGCACATGGCGCGGGTTATGGCGGGTATGGTGGTGTGATGGGCTCGAAAAACTTAAAAGCTTTTGTCGCGAAGGGGACGGGCCCCGTCCCAGACGTCGTGAACTTGGAGGACACTCTTGCGCATCGACAACACGTGACACGCAGTTGTTTTAGTAATGATGGTATGCGACGTTGGGGTACAGGTGCAGCAGGTTACGAGGTTGGTGCAGGTACTAGCTCGGAGCCCGTGAAGAATTGGCAGGAGGAATGGCATGATGAGCGAACCTTTGGCGTCGATCATTTCGAGAGGACCGTGTGGGTGAAACGGTATTGGGGTGATTATGGTTGTCCTACGACCTGTCTCAAAGTCGCAGCCGTAACCAAAGGCCAGTTTAGTGGAGCGATCACAGATAATCCTGATTATGAGACTCAAGCTTATGCGGGAACAAATCTTGGTATCTTTGATCCTAAAGCGAATGTGTATGTGAACGCGAAGCTTGATGAGCTGGGCCACTGTGGCATTCAAGCCGGCAATGCAATGGGATTCGCGGCTGAGTTATTTCAACGTGGGATTCTCACTACTGAGGACATAGGTTTTGCACTCGAGTGGGGCGACGCGAAAGCCTTTGGACGACTAGCGGAGATGATCGCGAGACGAGAAGGAATTGGCGATGTGTTAGCCGAAGGAGCATATCGAGCTGCTTTCCGCATTAACGAGATGAAGGGTACAGATGTCTTGCCTTTTGTGGTCCACTCCAAGGGCATGGCCATCGGCGCCCATGGAACAAGGAGTGGTCTAGATTACGAACCCATCACCGCTTATGCGACCTCAGTCCAAGGAGGAGACCATACCTCCTGCGGAGGTATGAAGCGGAGCGCAAGTGACCTGAACTGGGGTTTCGCTGACTCCGCGGTGATTTGTGGATTCAACGTATTTGATAACGACCCTGCTCCAATGTGGGGCATGCTTCAATCCGTCACAGGCTGGGATATCACCGCGGAAGAATGGGACACAATTATGGGACTACGAATGCTGACCATTCAACGCGCTGC
>CAJIBO010000243.1_pt1 | contig 14058 bp, 24 predicted proteins | sample 9199371 | NCBI WGS metagenome assembly CAJIBO01 (sample SAMEA7708307, study PRJEB35096) | sediment metagenome | biome: marine neritic benthic zone biome [ENVO:01000025]; feature: sediment [ENVO:00002007]; material: shallow marine sediment [ENVO:03000034] sea grass bed [ENVO_01000059] ... | reverse complement strand
TTCCGGGAGTAGGGCCAGCAACTGCTAAGAAATTGCGATCTGGCGGGTTTTTCACGTTAGAAGCCGTTGCGGTAGCCCCTAGCAGAGAATTAGCACAAACGATAGGTGTCAGTGATGACCGCGCTAAAGAGCTTGCGAAACAAGCTCGAGAAATGCTGCAACTCCGTTTCCAAACTGCTGAAGAACTACTAACACATCGAAAGACCGTTGTTCGACTAACGACAGGGTGCACAGCGTTGAACACCCTTTTAGGAGGTGGCGTGGAAACCCAAGCAGTATTAGAACTAATTGGTCAATATGGCGTTGGAAAAACCCAGATATGTCACGCTCTTTGTGTTTTTGTGCAACAAACACATGAAAATGGAGGACTTAAAGGATCAGCTCTCTATATCGACACCGAAGGCACATTCCGCCCAGAACGAGTCCTTGAAATTGCCCAATGTCGTGGAATCAGCTCTGATCAGATTTTACGAAATATCATCGTGGCACGAGCGTTTAATAGCGATCATCAAATTCTCATTGTCGAAAAATTAGATGAGTTAATTCGAGAAAAAAATATCAAACTCGTCATCGTCGACTCAATAATTAGCCACTTTCGCGCCGAATATTTAGGCCGCGAATCACTACCAATGCGTCAACAGCGTTTGAACCAACATTTACATCGATTACTCCGAATGGCTGAAATCTATAATATCCCTATTATTGTTACCAATCAAGTTGTCGCGTCTCCTGACGCATTTTTTGGTCCACCGAATAAGCCAGCAGGCGGTCATGTACTCGCACATCTAAGTACTACCAGAGTCTTTTTAAGAAGAGGACGAAAATATACACGAATCGCTCGAGTGATTGATAGCCCGTACTTACCTGAAGGAGAATGCGTATTTCAGATCACCGAAAAAGGCATCGAAGACCTCGATAACGAAACACGATAATACGAAAAAATTTAATAAACAGACTTTCAGTAGATGAGTACATGCCAAAAGAGTTTACGTATCGCGGATTTAACCTTCAAGAATTGCAACAAATGTCAATGGATGACTTCATCCGAGTTCTTCCATCCCGCCAACGCCGATCATTATTACGAGGATTACCCAACCAACATCGAACGTTTATTGAAAATCTCCGAAGAGCCAAACAAGATCCCAATATCAAAGATGAACTTGTTCTAAAAACACATTGCCGAGATATTGTTATCCTCCCCGAAATGGTTGACGCAACAATTCTCGTTCACAATGGGAGAGGATTTACTGCAGTGAAAATCACACCAGAAAAAGTTGGCCATTATCTGGGAGAATATGCTATCACTAATAAAAGAGTTAGACATGGAACTCCTGGGATTGGAGCCTCCAAATCGAGTATGTATGTTCCATTAAAATAACAATCTTCTATTATTGATCCACTATTTTTCTATTGATCTAGATCATAAGTGGTTGTTTAGCTAGCTTTAAAAATATCAAGACCCTTTACGCGCGCTCTGAGATTATATTGGCAAGCTAATTTTAGCGGAGATAACGAACCTCTGTAATGCATAGTAGCGTACGCGGTTTTAAAAAACATGATAGGGAAGAACGCAAAAAGTTTAATAACATAGGTTCCACTGTTCTGGCAAATTAACGGTGAAGTAGATGCCGAAGTGGGGATATTCAGCCACAATTGAGTACGGAGAAGGGGCAAAAGCTAGTGGTCGAGATCTACGAATCTCCCCAAAAGCAGCTAGAGAAATCTGTCAAGCAATTAGATATATGAAACTTGACGAAGCTCGGAGATTTTTGATCGACGTAACAGAGATGAAAAAAGCAGTTCCATATCGCCGCCACAAGAAAACAGTTCCCCATAAAGCAGGTTTGGATCGATGGTACGCAGGAAGATACCCCGTAAAAGCAGCACAAGCAATATTGAAAGTGATTGATAGCTTAGAAGCCAATAGTGAAGAGTTAGGACTAGATATTGAACGTTTAAAGATCGTTCATGCTGCTTCACAAAAAGCAAGAATATTGAAAAGGTATATTTCAAGAGCTTTTGGTAGATCCTCACCGCATTTTGATCATCTTTGCCATATTGAATTAATGGCAAGAGAAATGTAGGTGATTTAATGTCGATAGTCAACCATTTCATTAATGAATCAATGCGCCAATTAGAGATAAATGACTTCCTTGAACGCGAGTTAACGAGAGCAGGGTTTGGTGGAGCCGAAATTATGCGTACCCCACTTGGAACCCGGATAATAATTTACGCAATGAAACCAGGAGTTGTTATTGGTCGTAGAGGAACAAATATCCGTGAGCTAACCCGCCTCCTTGAAGAGAAATTCGAGTTATTCAACCCACAAATCGCTGTATCTGAAGTTGAAATTCCAGAATTAAATGCCAATATCATGGCATCCCGTATAGCTGATGCACTGCAACGTGGTATTCATTTCCGACGAACCGGATTTTGGGCGCTAAATCAGATTATGAGAGCGGGGGCCATGGGCTGCGAGGTTATTATTAAGGGAAAACTAACCAGCAGGAGACATCGATACGAAAAATATCGAGAAGGATATATTCCTCGAGTTGGTGATCCGGCACTAAAAAACGTCCATGTGGCGAATATTGCAGTTAAGATGCGCCCAGGGATTATTGGGGTCACTGTCAAGATTATTCCTCCCGATGCCGTGTTTCCAGATCAAGTTGAAATCCGCCCACCCATACCCAAAGAACTTCCTCCACACGATGATTTACAGAACCAAGAATTAACTCCAGAAGAAGAATAGAGGAGTAAGATATGCCCATTTTAAGAGTAAATGAAGTTCGGGAGATGGATCCAGATGAGCGGGAAACAAAAATTAGAGAACTGCAGATTGAGTTAACTAAACTCCGAGCTTTAATAAGAGCTGGCGGCGCCTTAGAAAATCCTGCACGTGTCAAAGCGATTCGACGCGCTATAGCACAGATAAAAACCATTCAAAACGAAGCTCGAAATGAGGGGGGCTGATGCCGCTAAACACTAGGAATATTTATGGGCATGAACTCATAGGTTTACAAGTTGTAATACAAATAAAATCTTGCCACAACTCTTCCGCAATTAATGGCACCATAATCGATGAAACAAAAAACATGTTCACTGTTGTGAACAAAAATGGAAAGATAAAATTACCAAAAAAGGAGATAAAGCTCAATTTAACTCTGCCAAATCAGTACAAAGTTACTCTTGACGGAAAAAAACTCATCAATCGACCTGAAGATAGAATAAAAATGTTTAGGAGGAATCAACGATTAGTAACATAGGGCTTCCAGTTAAACAACCCCAACGAAGTTGTAACGACCGTAACTGCCCCTTTCATGGCAAATTATCAGTGAGAGGACGAATCTTGGATGGAGTTGTGGTGAGTGACCGTATGAAAGGAACTGTAGTAATTCATAGAGACTACCATCACTTCGTGCCCAAATATACTCGATATGAACGACGACATAATCGCTTACGAGCCCATAATCCACCTTGTATTGAAGCTGAAACAAATGATAAAGTGAAAGTAATGGAATGTCGTCCTATTAGTAAAACAGTTTCCTTCGTTGTTATCGAAAAAAATTGAGGGGAAAATAATACATGTCTCGAGCGGTAAGTGCCAAAGGAGTAATCGAATATCGTCCTCATCTAGCAAGAGGTCTTCAAACGGGATCAGTTATCAACTGTGCAGATAATACTGGTGCCAAAAAATTACGAATTGTGAATATAACAGGGTATAAAGGGCGATTGAGAAGAGTTCCTTCAGGTGGCGTTGGAGATCGAATACTTGTCAGTGTAAGAAGAGGACGCCCTGACCTTCGTAAGCAAGTTCTCCCAGCCATTATTGTAAGACAACGAAAACCCTATCGCCGTGAAGATGGAATATGGATTCAATTCGAAGATAACGCTGCTGTGATCATAACACCTGAAGGAGAATTACGAGGTTCAGAGATTCGTGGTCCTGTAGCTAAAGAGGCAGCTGAGCGCTGGCCACGAGTTGCAGGCGCCTCCAGCACAATAATTTAGAAGCTTAGGAGCGAAAGAAGTTAAATGGTTATAAATTCATCGGGATTAGTCAGAGAAAAACAGCTCTCATCACCAGTGTCACCAGAACTTAGAGTTGAATACGGAATTCGAAGATTATCTATCCGAAAAGGAGATACCGTTCAAGTACAGAGAGGCAGTTTTAAAGGCGTTGAGGGAACGGTTACTGAAGTGGATTCGAAAAACGCTGTGTTCCATATGGAAGGTGTAACACGTGAGAAAGCTGACGGTTCAGTAATATTTATACCTCTTTGTCCATCAAAAGTGAGAATCGTCAAATTAAACTTGGAGGACTCGAGGCGAAAAGACATAATGGAACGCCGTCGTTCAAGGCGTTCTCAACGAAGACAGTAGGGAAGAATAATGGGAAGTTCACATCATCTAAAACGGCTTCCAGCGCCTAGTTTTTGGCCAATCCACCGAAAAGCGCATCAATGGATCGTTAAGCCTCAATCAGGCCCTCATAGCCTTAACAGGTGTTTACCACTCCTTGTGGTGCTTCGTGAGATGCTGAAGCTTGTTCGAACACGACGAGAAGCAAAATATATGCTTTCAAAAGGAAACGTTAAAGTTGATGGCCGAATTCGACGCAACGATGATTTTCCTGTTGGAATCATGGATGTTATCGAATTCCCTGCAATTCAGAAAGCATATCGCATTCTGCCTTCGCAACGTAAAGGATTGTCCTTACACTCCATCACGAATCAAGAAAAGGATTTTAAACTCTGCCAGATTGTTAACAAAACATCCGTAAAGGGAGGACATATTCAACTTCATCTTAATGATGGCCGTAATATACTAATCAATGTGAAGAATCCTGAAGATCCACAAGAAGATACCTATCATACTTTTGATACCTTAAAGATTCAGCTTCCTGAATCAGAAATTCTAGACTCATTAAGGTTTGAAGAAAACGCCTTAGCAATAGTCATCAATGGCAAGAATAGAGGGCGTTGGGGAGAAATTACAGACATCGAAACACGCGGTAGGCATAAAGAGACAATTACCCTTCAAGACGAACAGGAACAACAATATAAAACCATAAAAGATTATGTTTTTCCAATCGGAAAAGGATTGCCTTGGATATCAATGCTACGAGAAGATGAATTATGAGCAATACAGAAATCTTGAATCCAATGCAAACACCCCGAATCGCAAAAGTGATCGTCAATATAGCTGTCGGTCGATCAGGTGAAACATTACAAAGAGCCATGACTGTCGTGGAGCAGATAACAGGACAGAACCCCTGTCGACGAACAGCAAAAAGAACTATCCGAGAATGGGGAATTCATCGGAACGAACCAATAGCCTGCTTAGTTACATTACGGGGCATTAGAGCTCATGAATTCTTAAAAAAAGCCTTCAATACAATTGGAGACCGATTGAAAGAATCAAGTTTTGATTCTCAGGGGAATTTTGCTTTTGGTTTTGATAAACATATTGATATGCCTGGTGTTCGATATGATCCGAATATCGGCATCTTTGGCATGAATGTCTGTGTCGCTATGACGAAAGCAGGATATCGCGTAGTCAAGCGACATATTAATAGTTCGAAAATCGGGAAAAAGCATAAGCTTCATCGTGAGGAAGCTATAGGTTTCATTCAAGAAGAATTTGGTATTGAAATCATCAAGGAGTAGATCATGTGTCCCAAGAGTCAAAGAGGAAAGGTCGAAAATATGGTAAAGGCAGTCGACCTTGTCGACGTTGTGGATCGTATGGATCAGTCATCAGAAGTTACAACCTCAATCTCTGTCGGCAATGTTTTCGCGAATCAGCAGAGAAACTTGGTTTTAAAAAATACTCGTAGCACCAAATATAAAATAGGGAAATGGAATTCACATGGTCAAGTCTATTGTAGCTAAAAGCGTACTAGAAGTCCCAGAGAACATTCAATTAACGTTGAATAACCAACAAATTACAGTTCAAGGACCGTTAGGCGAGCTGAAACGCGATTTTTCACATGCACCACTATCGTTTGAACATGAAAATAAAAAAATTACAATCGAGGTAATGTGGCCAGATAAAAAAACTGAAGCTACAGTTGGCACAATACACTCCCACATTCAAAATATGATTAAAGGAGTGACACACGGATTCACAGTGAAAATGAAAATTGTCTTTGCTCACTTTCCAATGTCAATAAAAATCCAAGAAAACCAAGTTATTATTGAGAATTTTTTTGGAGAGCGACGACCAAGAAGAGCTTCGATTTTTGGCGATGTCCAGATTACCGTTGAGGATGATGATGTAATCATACAAGGCATCAATCTTGAAGCAGTGACTCAGACGGCAGCAAACATTCAACAAGCTACACAAATCAAGAAAAAAGATCCGCGAGTCTTTCTTGATGGGATTTACGTCTATGAACGAAATGAAGGTATGAAGTAATGACTATTGAGGAAAATACTAACGGGATTGAGAAAGAAGAGAAAATCATCAGCCCTCGGCGAACAAACGTTGAATTAAAACGATTACTCACGTTACGCGATGCCCAGAAAAGAAGACAACCATCATTTACTCGCTTAGAGAGCTGGCGATACAAAAAATTAAAACCTGTCTGGCGAAAGCCCAAAGGCATCGATAATCATATGCGTTTAAAGAAGAAGGGATGGCCTAAATCTGTAACTGTTGGTTACCGATCTCCTAAAAAAATTCGAGGATTACATCCATCTGGCTTTAATGAAATTTTAGTTCATAATATCAAAGATCTCGATGAAATACAATCTCACCAAGCGATACGTATTAGTCAAACAGTGGGAAGAAGAAAACGAGCTGAAATCGTTGAAAAAGCTCAGAAATTAGCGATTCATGTATTAAATAAGCGGATGAGAACTGATGAGACTTTCTAATCAAAAACGGCTTGCAGCGGATATATTGAAGGTGGGTCAAACCCGTATATGGATTGACCCTATGCGACTTGACGACGTTGAGGACGTCATTACGCGAGATGAAATCCGTAAATTAATCAGCGACGGTGTCATTAAAGCTCGAGCACCTCAAGGCGTGAGCCGAGGACGCGCTCGAATACGTGATGCAAAACGAAAAAAGGGTCTTCGACGTGGACCTGGAAGCCGCCGAGGAAAATGGACAGCTAGAAACCCTAAGAAACAAACATGGATGAGACGAATTCGAGCAATCCGAAAGCATTTACGAGACTTAGTGAATAGACGAATTATTCAAGTTACGACATATCGGCGATTGTACGTTTTGGCTAAAGGAGGTACATTTGCGGATATTAACGAAGTTAACCAATATATTGACTCACATCGATTGACACGACGGAGGTAGTACAGATTGGGGAAAGGACCTAGATACCGTGTTCCACTGAAACGTCGTAGAGAAAATAAAACAAATTATCACAAAAGACGAGTCATGGTACTAACTAAGACACCTCGATTGGTCATCAGAAGATCTCAGAAATATATAACTTTGCAGATTATTGAAGCCCTTCCACAAGGAGACCAGACACTTCTCGCAACGACATCAAAGAAATTGGGCAAGTATGGATGGAAAAGTCCGAGTGGCAATATACCTGCTGCGTACTTAACAGGCGTAATGATAGGCCAGCAAGCGCAGTCTAAGGGGATTAACGCAGTTATCCCCGATATTGGATTACAAAGAGCTTCTCCGGGTTCCCGCGTTTTTGCAGTTATCAAAGGAGCACGAGATGCAGGCTTGAATGTTCCTTGTGGAGAAATGATGCCAGACGACTTACGAATCACTGGTCAACATATTGCGTCATACGCTGAGACCCTACTGCAAACCTCGCCCATTGAATATGAACAGCGTTTTAGCCATTACATCGCTGCAGGAATCAAACCGCAAGAGCTGCCAACACAAGTTGAGAAAGTTAAAGCAAAGATTATTCAGCAATCAGCACAAGAGGATTAAAAATGTCGAGATTCAATAGTCAAGAATGGATTCCACGTACATCTCTTGGAAAAATGGTTTTGGAAGGTCGATTAACAAGCCTCACCGAGATCTTTAATCAAGGCTATAAAATTCAGGAACCGGAAATAATTGATACATTGATCCCAGATCTCCAACAAGAAGTGTTAGACATTAATCTAGTTCAAAAACAAACAGACGCTGGAGAAAAGTCTCGATTCAAGGCATTAGTCGTTGTTGGGAACTATGATGGCCTATTTGGTTTAGGAGTTGGCAAAGCAAAACAAGTCAGAGCAGCAATACAGAAAGCTACGATTGATGCCAAGTTAAACATTGTTCCCGTTAAACGAGGCTGTGGCAGTTGGGAATGTGGTTGCCGAGATCCACATTCCATCCCGTTCCAAGTTGTAGGGAAATGTGGTAGCGTACGAATTCAACTTCTCCCAGGTCCCCGAGGACTAGGAGTTGTTGCGGGGGAAACAGCTAAAAAAATCATTTCTTTTGTTGGAGTCAAAGATTGTTGGTCAAAGAGTTATGGATCCACCCGAACTGTGCCCTCATTTGCTTATGCAACCTATGACGCATTGAAGAATACCTATAAAATTGTTTCCCCATTAGATTGGCAAGGATGAGAGAGATATGGCAAATAAGGAAAGATGTGTCGCAATTCTCCGATTAAGGGGTAACGTCAATATCTCTCGAGAACGAGAATATGTCTTTAAATTGATGCATTTAACACGTAAAAACCACACAACACTAGTGAAGACTAGTCCCTCAATGATGGGATCAATCCGTAAAATTCAGGATTACGCCACTTGGGGGGAGATTGATCAACCAACTATTTATCAACTCTTAACACAACGAGGCTTTCTAACAGGCAATCAACCACTCTCAGATACCATAGTAAACGAAAAAACTCGTTATACGTCAATCGATAAATTAGCGACAGCCATCCACAACCTAGAAGTGGAACTGGGAAATATTCAAGATCTGAAACCTGTTTTTCGCCTTCATCCTCCCCGCGGCGGATTTAAACGTACAATTAAGAAGCCTTATCCAGTTGGTGAACTGGGATACAGAGGCAGCGAGATAAATGATCTTATCGCGAAGATGATTTGATAAACACTCGTCCTTGGGCATGCATACTGGTACACCGTGTCTTTAGTAGATAATGTGCGCGCGACTTGAAAGTATCAATAGTTATGTTAATTTCTCTAGGAAACTAGCTCGTATAAAGACAAAATCTTATTAACCAGTCAAAGGTGCTAGTAACCAATACAAATATCCCAGTCAGAGAGGACTCAGATGCCCGGGCGATTTCTAAGTTTCTTTGCGCCAGCTTGTCGGTTAATGCCTGAAGTAAAGGCCCCAGAGCGCAGGATTGGCTTTAATGAGAAACTGATTTGGACTGCCCTTGTCCTTGTGTTTTACCTCATCATGACGGAAATACCGCTCTATGGAGCAGTTCCAACCGGATTCGATGATCCCTACTATTATCTTCGTGTCATTTTTGCCTCTAACCGAGGCTCCCTGATGGAATTGGGAATTCAACCCATTGTAACGGCAGGCATGATTGTTCAACTACTCTCTGGATCTGGATTAATTCAGGTTGATCAGTCAAATCCAACAGATCGATCATTAATGTCGGGAGTTTCTAAAATCTTTGCCATTCTAATGACTACCGCCATAGCCATTGCATACATTCTCGGAGGCGCTTATGGAACTGATCTTGCATTAGAAACAAGTGTGTTAATTTTCTTACAACTGTTTACGGCGGGCATAGTCCTGATTCTTCTTGATGAACTACTGCAGAAAGGGTGGGGGTTAGGTAGTGGCATTAGTCTTTTTATTGCCGCGGGCGTAGCCCAAAAAATTATATGGAATACTTTATCACCTCTTCCGTTCCCTGCGGCTGAAGAGGCTGGAAAAAGTACAGGTGCATTAGTTGCCTTCTTTCAATCAATTCTTAATGGGGAAAATCCAGTACTTGCTTTCGTCTATCGAGCACGTGCTGATGCTCCAACAATGTTAGGACTCGTAGCAACAATTGTCCTCTTCCTTATTGTCATTTATTTTCAGGTATTGAAAGTGGATATTCCGATATCCTATGCTCGATATCGTGGATTCAGAGGGCGATTCCCCGTCCGATTCCTATATGTTTCAACCATGCCTGTAATTCTTGTATCAGCATTACTCATGGATTACTATTTCATTGCCCAAATTATCTGGTCACGATTTAATATTGATAACAGTAATTTTTGGTTAAATATTCTAGGAACATTCAATGCAACCACAAATGAGCCTGTTGGAGGCCTCGTGAAATATGTCACCTCTCCTCGAAATCTCTCACAATTTCTTGCAGATCCAATACGTGCACTCGTTTATTCAGGTCTCATGATCGTATTATGTGTCATTTTCGCTATTATCTGGATCGAAGTCGGAGGCTTGGGTCCCCGTGCTGTGGCAGAACAGATAGTTGATTCTGGAATGCAGATTCCAGGATTTCGCCGTTCTATTCGACCTATACAAACAGTACTCGAACGATATATCCCCACCGTGACCGTTCTCGGCGCCATCGCTGTGGGAGCTATTGCCTCTCTCTCAGACTTTTTCGGTGTCTTCGGTTCAGGAATGGGAATTCTCCTGACAGTGGGGATACTTCATCAATTATATGAAAGCATTGCAAAAGAACAATTAGCTGAAATGTATCCTATTGTACGTCGCTTAATTGGTAGAGAGTAATAGGTTACTTGATGATCTGTATGTATACTGAAAGCGAACCTTTATTTGATGATCTCTGAGATTTACTAGAACATCAGTTAATATTCTCGCCTTCAGCACCGTGAAAATAAATGATGCTCACAATTACGTTAAGTGGTTTTCATGGAACAGGAAAATCAACCTATGCGAGGATCATAGCAAAAAATTTTAATTTGAGACATGTTTCAGCAGGGGGATTATTTCGGCAAATTGCGCAAGAAAAAGGACTCTCGGTTTCTGAACTAAGTCGATTATCTTCAAAGAATCAAGACATTGATCGGCTAATCGATGAACGGACAAAAGACGAAGCGTTACAGAGAAATGTTATATTGGATGGGTTACTCGCAGGATGGATGGCAGGCGATGTTGCGGATCTAAAAATTTTCTTAACCGCACCAGATAACATGCGGTTTAGAAGAATCGCGCGGCGAGAGCGTATCAGTTACTCTCAAGCCCGTCAGTCTACAGTGTATCGCGAACGTCTTGAGAGGAGAAGATTTAAGAGAGTTTATGGAATTAACATTGACGACACGTCCATCTATGATCTCATCTTTAATACAGGATTACTCACTGTTAAAGCCAATATTGAAGTGATCGAAAAATTCATTTATGAATACATCAAAATCAGAAGAGGAAAACGGAATGAGCGCTATACAAATCGGTAGAGTATGTTTAAAAACACAAGGAAGAGAAAAAGGACGTAGATGTATTATCGCTGATATCATAGATAAAAATTTTCTATTAATAACGGGACCCCCGAAAATATCCGGAGTTAAACGCCGACGAGTTAATGTCAAACACATCCATCCGCTCGAACACGTGATCGATATTAATCGTGGAATGAGTGATGAAGAGATAGAAGACATGATAACTCAAAGCGATTTGCTTGCCGAGTTACAAGCGTCTTGATAGTTTGATGCAACCGCGCGCGCGTAATTATCGTCACGCACTCTAACTAATCACTACAATTCCTGGAGAAATTCCAAGAAGAACAAAGATGTTATGCACTGTGCCAAAATAGGATAAGAGTGCTACCCCCATTGTCAATCGTTTCCACAATTTCTGCCGTGGTAATAGTTTGGTTAATAGATACAGTATTGTAAAAAAAATCACAAAGGCATACATGGGATGATAGTTAGGATTCGCTTCACGCAAACCTATGTTTAATCCAATTTGTGTCGTCAGAAAATCCGTTGAGACTCCACCCAGTGCGATAAGGAAAGGTGTTAAAGAACGCACTATCCAGAGTGAGTTACGGTTAGAGAACATGTGCTATGAGGATCGTTGAGAGTTATAATAAAGATTTTGATGAATACTACAGGAGTCTCAATTCGAAAGACAGTTATGTATATGATGCATAGGTGCTCATATATACGAAATATATGCGCGCGCACGATAATATAATCGCCTAGTTAGCTAGCTCGCGTTCGTAATTCAAAAAGTGAAGGGTAAACCTATATTCAATATCCATATTCCTTCTCCGTAAAACTTTATTGATGATTTAGGATACTTTAGTCCAGATTTACTATGATAAGCTCAGGAATTCCAGGATTAGACGAAATCTCAAGCAAAGGCCTAACACGACATCAGTGCATTCTCCTCAATGGAGGGCCAGGTAGTGGAAAAACCACATTAGCTATGCAATTTCTTTATAAAGGGGCTCTTGAACATGACGAACCCGGTATTTTTGTTTCGTTGTGTGAGAATCCTGATGATATTCGGAAAAACATGCTAGCTTTTGGCTGGGATATAGCAGATCTAGAGAGACAGAAAAAGCTTATGATCATTGATGCTCGGCCTGTTACCCATACTGAAGATGGATACATTGTTCCCAATGAAGGCTTGTTTAAAGGCGAAAATATTCCATTTAGTCATATTGCGAACCAGATTCTCCAATCGGTCAGAGATATGGGTGCTAAACGTTTAGCTATTGATTCGATTACAATTCTAACCACACAATATGAAGATAATCTTAATGTGCGGCAAGGATTGCTCGGATTGATCCAAGTTCTTTCGAGCCTCGACTGCGTCACGATCTTATTATCAGAGAGTAAAGAGAAGGACGCTTATATTGAAAGAGTGCTCGTGCCTGCGGTTATTATGATGTATTACGATAAGAAAGGCGCGGGTATGGTTCGTGGGATACAAATCTGGAAGCTTCGAGGCGTGAAACACAGCTCTGACATTCATCACATGAATATTAGTGATGAGGGAATAATCATTCACCCCGCAGAGTTAGCGGAATTTTAATAATAACGGAGAATCTTGAAAAAGATCTTCCGTCCTTTTCGTTCTTTGTTTAAATAACCCAGACGGGCTAGCTGATTTAGATATATTGTTTCAACGCTCCGTGCACGTCCAGTCTCCTTTGAGACTCCAGTTGAAGTAGCTTCCTGCAATTCTTGGATCGCGAGCATGGTTTTTTGGAGACTACTAGGGAGTGCTAAGAGATCCTTTTGGCTCAATGAGATCGTTGTTGAGGTTGTTGGTAGATCTCTGAGTTGAAGCGTTTTTTCGACGACGTCGAGGCGTTCTTCAAGGCGTTTAATTCGATCAAGTAGCGCATCGTTCATGCGAGATATCCTTCGACTGTTTAACTGTTCTTCATATATGCAGTGAGATATAAATCCTTCTCTCGCTCCCGACCAGTGAAAACCAGTTGTCCTTCCTGTATATCAAATGGCTTCCACATGATCTCGTGCTTCAGATTTTTTAAAGTATGTAACCGAATATATCGTTCTACAGCTCCTCGATCATTTTCCTCGAATTTCATTTCCAATACGCCATCAGATTTGTGGCGTAACACGTTGTAGAAACTCTCGGAATGGATTCCTTCCTCAACCACCCAGAGCCCAATATTATGAGCATGCTTCATGCGCGCCATATTGACTCCTAAAAAGCGTTCCACCTCATTTTCAGCATTGTAAACAAGCAGGGAGGAAACCGAATCAAAAATGAAAAATATGCCCTTACCTAACTCGTTACTCGCACTAATCATCTTGACGCTTAAATCACTTAAATTTGATAAATTTCGCGCACTATATTTCTCCGTTGCCTCACCTACTAACCAAGAATAGCCATCAACGAAGACTAGAGGTGCATCACCTTCTGAGATAGGAATACCTTTAGTTTCGAAACGCGTCCGGATATCTTTGGGTGAATGATCAAGTGTCACATACATAATTCGCGCTTCTGTCATCAAGAGATCCCGTATGATTGTTTCGCAGAGAATGGTTTTCCCGACTCCAGAGGGTCCAACGACTATTAAATTAGCTTCAGGAAGTGAATTACCCTGAATGAATGACGATAGTAATGGAATAATGAAAGCCATTTCTGCAAATATTCGTTATCTTGTAAGGATTATAACGCTTATGAAGT
>CAJIBO010000053.1_pt1 | contig 14139 bp, 12 predicted proteins | sample 9199371 | NCBI WGS metagenome assembly CAJIBO01 (sample SAMEA7708307, study PRJEB35096) | sediment metagenome | biome: marine neritic benthic zone biome [ENVO:01000025]; feature: sediment [ENVO:00002007]; material: shallow marine sediment [ENVO:03000034] sea grass bed [ENVO_01000059] ... | reverse complement strand
GTATGTGTATTGATGTTAATGAATTCTGGCCGGAAAGCGATGACTACTCTGTCTCCAATATTATGATCGGTGTTCTGTGTCTGCAGTCGAACGCTGTTTTCGAGATTGACTATGATACCTTGATCTGTTTTTCTTTCAACTACTCCCACTAAAAAATTGGCTTCACCCACAAAGTTCGCAGTAAAAATATGCTGGGGTTTTGTATAGAGGTTGATTGGTGAGCCCGCTTCCACTATTCGTCCTTTTTTCATCACAATAACACGATCCGAGATTGACATGGCTTCTTCTTGATCGTGCGTAACATGGAAGGCAGTTAACTTGAGATCTTTAACTAATTTCCGGAGCTCAGTACGTAATTCTGCCCGCACCTTCATGTCTAAGGCGCCTAAAGGCTCATCCAATAATAACAATTCAGCTCTTGACGTAAGCGCTCTAGCCACTGCAGTTTTTTGCTGGGACCCACCACTCAGTTCTGAAGGATACGCCTCGACACGTTCACGCAGCTTAATCAATTCGAGCATTTCCAGTGCTAAGGGTCGAATTTCTGTTGGTGAGATACCTCGAACTCTTGGACCATAAACGATGTTATCCCACACACTCATATGCGGAAATAAGGCAATATTTTGAAACACGTAGCCAATACCCCGTTCCTCAATAGGCAGATCATTAACTCGTTGACCATTGATACGAATGTCCCCTTCATCGGGTTGAAAGATTCCCGCAATATTTTTAATTAGAGTTGTTTTTCCACACCCGCTCGGACCAATTACCGACACATATTCACCATTTTGGATAGTGAAGTTAATTTGATTATTTGCAATTATGTTCCCGAATCGTTTTGTGACATTACTGATCTGGACTTCGGGCATTTAAATTGCCTCAATTTCTTTCAATAATCCCTGTTCCGGGTATGGAAAGACAAAGCATTCCGTCACTGGGAAAGAAATTACGACTACATCATTCGGCTGGAAACTTTCGAATCCTTCAAATATTAAGACTTTTGCTAAAACTCTCTCTCTGTTGTCAAGTTGAACTTGATATTCCATGAAACCGCCAATGAACATGGCGGTTTCAATCATGCCCTGTAAATTGTTTACACCCTCTCCCTCTTCTTCAGTGATCTTCGTGTCTTCAAGTCTGAATGCGACAACGACTCGGTCGCCAATCTTGAATTGCGTGTTCTGGACATGTATCTCAAGTCCTCCTCGCAACTCAATCGTTGAAAATGTTTCATCGCGGTCAATAACGTTGCCCTCAACGAAATTCGCACCTCCAACAAAACTCGCGACAAAAATAGATTGCGGGTGTTCATAGATTTCTTGCGGTGATCCTATTTGCTCGATTTGTCCGTTTCGTAGCACGACAATTCGATCCCCTATCATCAAAGCTTCTTCCTGATCGTGAGTGACATGAATTGCAGTCAATGCTTGATCTTTCACTAGTTTTCGTAGCTGTGCCCGAAGATCTACTCTGAGTCGAGCGTCAAGGGCTCCTAACGGTTCATCGAGGAGGAGAATTCGGGCCCCCGAGGCGATTCCCCGGCCGAGGGCAACTCGTTGTTGCATTCCACCACTTAATTCGTGTGGGAATGAATCAGCTCTTTCTGCTAAATGCACCATGTCAAGAATTTCGCGAGTGAGCTGTTCTATTCTCTTGTCCTGCCAATTTTTAATTGTTGGTCCGTAAGACACGTTCTCCCAAACGTTCATGTGAGGAAATAGTGCATATTGCTGGAACATGTATAATGTATCCCGTTCTTCGGGAGGTTTATCGTTTACGACTTCATCATTGATGATGATCTTCCCGGTATCGGTTTTCACTAATCCTGCTATACTTCGCAGTAAGGTAGTTTTTCCTGCTCCGGTCGGTCCTAGAATGCAGATGTATTCTCCATCTTCAACTGTCAAAGATAATTGATTGATAGCTACAATTTCGTCAAATCGTTTCGTAATATTTTCTAATGAAATAAGGGTCACTTGGTTACCTCCGTGTTGTGAGTCGAATGATTGCTAACAGAATCAGAGACAAAATGATCAAGTAAGTAGATGTGAATAGAGCAGCAGGTAGAGCCAGGGCTTCAACCATATTAATAACCAACGCTGGAACAGTGATGTCTCTGCCCATCACGATAAATGTCGCTCCAGTTTCTCCTAATGAATGGGTAAATGACAGGATGAAGCCAGTCAGAATTCCGCCTTTAATCAAGGGTAATGACACTGTTTCAAGGGCGTTGTACGCGGTTGCACCAAGAGTTCGAGCGGAATCTTCAAACATCTGAATATCCGCTCCTTCATATGCAGCAATAATAGATTCAACAATTACTGGAACAGAAAACACGATGTGTGTTAAGATAATCAACCAGATTCCGGAGCTGACGAGGTTCAAGCCATTACTGCCCCAAAGAAGTAATACAGATAATCCCAGTGATGATGTAGGAATGATTAATGGTATTTTGAGTAATGATCGAATGATGCCGCCATACCATTTTCGTTCAATAATAAATGTTAAAGGAATTGCGATACACATCGAAATAAAAGTCGCAACCAATGCGACGATAAGCGAAGTGAGAGTTGCTTTCGTTAGAATGTTAAAGTAGTTTGGCGGGCCAAAAAGTTGATACAGTACTCCCCCCTGCTCTTTTCCCGTATAGGGATCCGCTGACCAGTAGAAAATAACCGAGTTAGTGACCACAATTATAGGCAATATCACCGTTAAGATAACGATTATTAAAGGCGTGAAATCTTTAACACGACTTAGCTTTTGAGACGCGAATTTTTCAAAACGCATGATTCGGTTGATTAATGTTTGAGGAAACTGAATCGATGTTTTAAAAGATCGGGATCCACGACTAACATATATTTCAACTGGAAGAATGATTACCCAAGCTATCACAACTAAGAGACTTCCGAGAAACGATGCTGTCGCTAATTTAAACTCTGCAGTCCATCGAACGATAGCGATAGAAGCAGTTGAACTTACACCAGCAACAATCAATGTTGCTCCCGTTTCACCAAGTGAACGAGCAAAGGCTAAAACAGATCCTGAGAAAATACCAGGCAATGAGAGTGGAAATAATATATTCCGAAACGTTGTCAATGGGTTGGCACCTAAGGTTCGAGACGCTGTCTCGAATGTAGTATCGATAGCCTGAATTTTTGTTTCCAATGTGCGAACGATGTATGGAAATGTTAAGGCAACATGCACGATGAACACTATAAATGGAATATTAATGATCGGTAGAATAGCATCAAGTGGAATGACACCTGCATTAAGTCCCAACGCACCTCCAATTCCAGACACCGTAGTCCACGTTATTAATGTGGCAAACCCAAACCCTGATGTTGGGATTACCAGGGGAAGAGTCACGATATCCTCAACTAAACTTTTTCCTGGAAACGATTTCCGTGCCAATACATATGCTAAGGGAATTCCAAAAATCAAGTCAAAGAGCACAGTGAATAAAGATACTCGAAATGAGAAAAAGAGAACCTTAAGAATTTGTAGCCAATTTTCGTTACCAATGATGGGATTATCAAAGACCTCAATTCTAACCTCATTCCAGCGCAGAAAAACGTAGGAAATAAGAAAAAAAGTGGGTAATATGATAAAAACTATAAACGCTATAAGTGTTGATGACGTCACAAACTTTGGAAATAGAGCCCTCTTATTTTTATAACCCATTCGAACACTCCTAGATCCCTGTGTTTCTGACCCTCACCCATGCGGTAAACATGGCTTCCATCACTTCGCCTTTAAGAGGTTTTAAGACTGGCACACGTATTTCAAATTGGACACCATTTGACGGATCAAACAAGGATTGATCAAGGGGGACACTTGAACTAGCAGGTCGAAATCCATAGATTTGGGAGAGCTCTTGATTCTCAGGTTTTAAAAGATAGAAAAGATATTGACCTGCAGCGAATCGCTGCCAAGGATCGATCCACGATGCATTCAAAATTACAAAGGGGTGATCCGCCATAATTGTACCTTGTTCCGGGTAAATCGCAATTAGGGGATCATTCCATTTACTTAGGGCTTTTACTGAATTGTCAATCACCACGTTTTCGTAGATGCCAAAGAATTGGATGGCTGACGGGCCATTTTCTGCTGCCCAAGCTCCAAAGAATCCCGTGCTTTTACCATAAGCGATTGCTTTTGATTCGATGGTGGATACAATGTCAATTACGGTTTCATTTTTCAAATCATCGATTGTCAAGTCTTCAGGTTTTTTTCCTGCTGCTTCAGCAAATTCGAGAACTACCGTCATGGTTCCACCATTACTTAACAGTGGATCAGGATGTCCATACTTGAAATCAACGCCATCTTCAGCTAACCTGTACAGATCCATAAAGCCTGATACTTCGTGATCCTGAAGAAATGATCCCCACCCGGTTAATACTACGGGGGACAAGGCGATAGGCGTCCAATCGACAGCGAGATCATAGTTGGCTCCCGTAATGCTTCGCCATTTTGTGTTCATATATGGAATCCATAAACTTGCAGCAGGACTCCAGATCGTTGGCTTCTCACTCCCGTCAAGCATTCGATTGACTGTGTCATGTGTTCCGGTCACAATTAATCGCACAGTGATTGATATGTTAAAGGTTTCCTGAAACCATTCCTCAAATCGAGGCGTGACTTGTTCGACCCAACCCTGCTTCTCGCTGGTCAACAAAAAATCAATTTCTATCGCAGTTGGGAATTCACCACTACCCCTCTGAGAGACACTTCCTGTATAAATTGACGAGATCGCTGAAAAGACAATAAATCCCACGAGGATTCCTGTTAATAACAGTAGATATCCTCTTCTAACGAATAACATACAGTTTCCCCAAGCCTCTTCAACTCGATAGACCTTATTTAGGTTCTCTATGTAATTTATATAGAGTTTGTATCGCAGGTTCAGCGCACGGGGCGCGCGCGCACTAGCTGGGAACTAGCAACCTTATTCCTCACTAGCAGCCAGTACCATAATGAAGTCAGAAGTGTCCGCACACATATCTGCAGCGTCTTCTAATGAGTCCGCTAAATCCTTAAGAATAAGAAAAGTCGGTGGATTCACTTCCTCAGAATTGCGAATAAATGAGAGTTTGACCCGAAGATGATCTTCATCAATCTCCTCCTCAAATTCATCTACTTTACTTGCAAACTCGATAGCCTGGGAGGGATTATCCCCTAGAGCTTCAATACTGTTCCGTAGATTCACTGTGCATTCAGCTAAGTTTTTAGCCATTCGCCCAAAAATGGTTAAGAATTCAATAGGTATATCCGATTTTGATAGTACGAGAATATTGACGTTTCGTGCTGCATCTTTGACGTAGTCAGCAAGTCGGTCTAAACGACTGATGAGAGCTTTTAAATCTTCTCGATATTTTGGAGGAAGCGTACCTTTTGTTAATTCGATGAAGATGGCTCGACGTAATTTATCGATCTCTACTTCAGAGATGAATAATCGTTCAATGCATTTTCCCGCCTCCGCTATTTTTTTCTCAGAAAAAGCCGCAATTGCTTTTTCTAACTCTGCAACAGTATCAATCACTTTATTGATTTGATTCTGGGCTAGATTCAAAGTTATAGTTTGGCGGCGTTTTTCAAACCACGATAACAAGTTTCTCCGTTCCAATGTTTCTCATCTAAATATCTCAATACTCTTATATATAATATGCAGAGCTCAATGTTAGTAGCGGGCAACTACTCCGAGTTTTATGGTAGGTGAGTTAACCATGTTCAAATCCTCTAATATCACAATATGGCTCTCTCGCGCGCGTAATAGGGACTGCTTTTGCACGGAAAAGTGGATTTATTGATAAAAGCGTAATCGGTCGCCTAGTATTTACCTGGCTAATAACTCTGCCCGGGACTTCGATCATAAGCGCGGGATTATATTTTCTATTATCCAATATAGCTAACTAGCTTACGAAGATAATTGAACCACATCTTCATAGGTACGCAGATATTTGTCAATATACGTCATTCCCTTTGGAATGATGAGGTTAGGATTCACTCGTGTTCGAATGAGTTTGCATCCCTCTTTAATTATAACTTGGTTTCCAGTGACTGAATTGCTTTCAATATATGTGGGATTCTCATGAGAGGACTGGATCACATTTTTACGTCCAATGATACTATCCATAATATGGGCATAGGATCCAATACGACATCCATCCATGATTGCCGATCTTTCTACATAGACATGATCATCTAGAATACAAAAATTATCGACGTTAGAGTCGGATATTTTCGAATCGTTATCAATTCGAGTGTGTCTTCCAATTAATGCGGCACCTTCAAGAAATAATTTCTTTTCGTGATATTTCCGGATAAGTTCATTTCGGCGTCTAATGGATTCTCGACTAAAACCCTGTGCCCAAATGTTCTTGTCTGGTAATGCCCTTGTCTCAGCGACTCGAATATCGATTTTCCCATGGAGCACATCTAACATTGCTGCTAAATATCTTTCCGGGGTTCCAATATCGTACCATGTCTGGATCGGATAGCCGTAAACCGGGTACCCGTTTCCAACAAGGAAAGGAATTAAGTCATATCCAAAATCCAGACGATTATTTTTACTTATTAGTCTATGGATGTCTTCGGATTGAAACACTTCTTTTATTTGAGGCGAGATGAGATAAATGCCTGAGCTCGCTAGGTTGCTTGGAGCTTCAGCTGGTGGTGGTTTTTCAACGAATCGCTGAATACGCAGGTCGTCATCAAGTTCCGCAACACCATATTGGGCAGTATTTTCCACTTCAACGAGTGCTATTGACATTAACGCATCTTGAGCTAGGTGTTGTTTCACGAAATCACTGAGATCAAATTTAAACAGGTTATCGCCTTGTACCACTAAAAACGGGTTATTAATATCATAATATTCCAGATTTAACCAAAAAGAATGCGCGCTGCCTAAATCATCAAGATTGGGCTGATGTTTAATATGCAGCCGAGGTCTAATATTATATTTTGCAGAGACACCCACGCCTTCACCATATACATCGAAAAGATTAACATAATTGGTGTAGCCATGTTCTCCAAAAATGAGGTTCCGGATTCCCTGTTCCGCTAACTCAATAATGGAAAATTCGATGAGTGGACGATTCAGAAATCGAATGCACGGTTTCGCGACCTCAGATGTTAATGGCATTAAACGCTTTCCCAAGCCTCCTACTGGGATAAAGCACCATACATTCTGGAGTTCCATGCATACTATAACGATCGTAAGTGATTTATTTTTATTGTCGTGTACTCTTGGAGCGCGCGCGCAACTTTTTTATTAGTGCTCTGTATGAATCAACTGTCTAAACAAATATAAACCACTTATAGTAATAAGCTTCAGAGCACGTACTGAGAAGGAACGAAATGTGAAAACGATCCAAGTTGTAAACATAGGCGTCTGTGGAGCCCTCTATGCAGGATTTGGATATCTTACGCATTTAGGAATTTTCACTCCAGTTATAGGTATTGTAAGATTTTGGCCCGCAGTGATTGTCCCTGCAGTCTTTGCGATTCTTTTCGGCTCAATGGTAGGGGGCTATGGAGCAGCTTTAGGTATTTTTATCAGTGATATGGTTATTCATGGTGATGCACTGCTAAGCTTGACGGTTGGAGTACCTTCTAATTTTCTGGGGTTCTATCTTGTCGGATATTTTGGACGAAAGAAAATGGAAATTAACGTCTTAATGCTGGGAATCATTGCTAGTATCACTTTCGCAGCTTCCTCTATTCTTATGTACTTCCTATCTCCAACCTATTTTGGTGGAGTTTTTGGCGAGTTACTATTCATTAGTATTAGTGTGTTATGTATTGGTCTAACTGTTATTGTTGTCTATTTCTTTCCTGCTTGGAGAAGTGTTAATATTGCTTCCGTGATCGGGCTCGGTGCTGGAGCCCTTTGGATCGGCGTGGGTGTCTGGGTTTACAGTCAATTCTTCCTTCTTCCCACCTTTGAAACTAATCTCTCATTCTTTGCTGCGCTTGGATGGTTTGTCTGGACCTATTTCACAGAAATCCCCTTCTTATTGTTAGCAGTCCCACCGATTCTTAAAGCGTGCTACGCAGCGTTTAGTAACCTTCAACCACCAGAGAGCAACGAAACCTAGAATGTATGGAAAAGCCTTTTCTCCAAGTGGGATCTCAAGCTTCTTTGAAGCTTGTACCCATAATTCAAACGGTACACTTATTCAAGACCCTTTACAACAGGGCTCCAAAGGTGGCGGATTCGCACTAGCCAAAGGTGTCTCGACAACCGTACACGCATCCCCATCATCATCCACAGAGAGCGCTCGTACAGAGATTACGGTTGCGATCAATGATAATATTGAAGACGCCCGCACTACCAAAACCCTCGTTGAAATGTTATTATCCAAACAATCACAATCCTATCATATCAAAATTGACCATAAGATTGATGTCCCAATTGGAGCAGGTTTCGGAACTAGTGCCGCAGGGGCGTTCTCCTGTGGCTTAGCATTAGCCCGTGCTTTAAAGCTACCCTTAACTTATAACGAAATTGCTCAAGCCGCTCACGTAGCTGACATTACATGTAATACGGGTCTCGGGACAGTTGAAGGTCTTGCAATAGGAGGTCTAGCCCTAGTTGTAAGAAGTGGTGCCATTGGATACGGTGTAGTAGATCGTATCCCAATTGCACCCGATCTTCAGATTGTCGCAGGAGTATTCGAACCGATCGAAAAAACCTCGGTATTATTATCTGAACACAAATTACAAATAATTAATGAAATTGCGCGCAATACAATGCGACAGATATTATCCGATCCGTCTCCAGCTAATTTCATGGCATCCTGCAAAAATTTCGCCCTACAATCAGGTTTAGCATCAAGCCGAGTCAAGAACCTTATCACGCGCGCGGAAAAAGCAGGTGCAATTGGCGCTACCCAAAATATGATTGGTGAAGCGGTTCATGCGTTAACTTCTTCAAAACATCTTGACAGCGTTCAACAAGCCTTCTCCGACGATTTTTCTCCAGAAGATATTCTGATATCGCCGATAGATTTTATGGGAGCACGACTTATCTAATTAAAAGCGGTCACCATGACATTCACTATTCGCGGGTGCATTACAACAGGACAAGGACAGGGTAAAATCTTCGTCAAGTATGATTGGGTACAAAACCAAATTCAAGTCAAATTTGGGTTCACACCCTATCCTGGAACATTGAACCTTCTATTGGGTTCTGCTGAAAAATCTTCTTTTCAATTGTACATAAAAACGCATGACGGAATTCTCATTAGATCCAGTCAAGAAGAATGTGAAGGCTTGTGTTATAAAATTCGAATAAAATCCATACTAGGAATTGTTGTAATTCCGCAAATTCCAGACTATCCAAATGATCAACTAGAAATTGTCGCACCAGTTAATCTTAGAAAAGCCTTATGTCTACGAGATGGAGATGAAGTTGAGGTCTATTTTAATTGACAGACGCTTAGCTAGTTACTGAGGGGCTACTCCACCGATTCTGCTGGTTTCAGTTCATCTGCTAGTTCGTCAAATCGTTGTGTTATTAATGCATATATTGTGCTTCTGAGAGCTTGACCTGTTCGAAGGGTATTACGCATTTGATTAAATCTTTCAGCTAATTCCGAGTCACCTAGAAACTTGATCCATGCTGCAAAATGCCCATTCTGGATGTGATACTCGAGAGATTTTATGTTAATTTGACTTGTCTTCTTGCAGAAATCTTCAAGAGATGCTGAGGAGGTGGCGAGTGGTTTCCCATAATCAGTATAGAAATGAAACGCTTCGCGAGGAGAAGTTTTCTGCAGCACTTTCTGGGCTAATTGTGCAGTAATCGGTGGAAACCCTATCATGTTTTTTCCCTCTGACGTAATGGAATACCCAGATTTCTTGAGTAGTCCCGTCTTTTCCAGGTCATTGAGGTGTCGTCTCACAGTTCGGATTGTGAGCTGAGTTTTGTCGACCAGTTCTGAAAGTGTCAGGGGTTTGTCGTCTTCCCATATGGATTGTAAAATATTCTTTTTTGTCTTACCTAATCGTTTCAATGTGCTTTCCCCATAATTAATTAATTTCTATGAACTTTAATATTTCTTTCATCTTATGAATTTCAATAATGTTGCTGTAATGTGCTTCAGTTGTCCTAGACGCAGCAGTAAATAGTACTGTATCTTCATCATTGATGAGCTTTAATGAATAGAGATTTTTCACCACGCTTAGAATCCGTTCGTTTTCAGTTAAATAATTCTGGAGTATTGGAGTGACGCCATAGGCAATTTCTAACTGTTTTTGCACGATAGGGTTGGGTGTAACCGCGATAATCTCTTGAGTAGGTTTGAGTCGTGAGATCATTCTTGCTGTATATCCCGATCGTGTCAATGTTACAATTTTATCAAGTGGCATGTCGCGGGCAATTCGGTGAATGGAATGACTTACCGATTCTGAAATATTAATGAATGAGGCGGTTTCAACTTGGCTCTCCACACTTTTTTCAACTTCGGAAGCGATTCTATCCAGCATCTTAATGGTTTCTACTGGGTATTTCCCAATCGCGGTCTCACCCGATGTCATGATACAATCCGTTCCATCCAGTATTGCGTTAGCAACATCACTAACCTCGGATCGAGAAGGAATCGGATTATCAATCATGGATTCGAGAATATCTGTCGCTGTTATTACAGTTTTTCCCACATTATTGCAAAGATTGATCATCCATTTCTGTAACAATGGAACGCGTTCGGGCTCAATCTCGACCCCAAGATCGCCTCTAGCAACCATGATCCCATCTGAGCTTTTTAATATTTCTCTGAAATTGTTGACGCCTTCGAAGTTTTCAATTTTCGCAATAATGGCGCCTTTAAAATTGGGTGCGATTTGTTTTAGGTTATAAACATCCTCGCGACTTCTCGTGAAGGAAAGAGCAATAAACTCACACTGATTATCGACAGCAAATTTAATAGATCTGAGATCTTTCTCGGAGAGATGTGGTAATTGCAGTTTCTTATTCGGAACGTTAACGCCTTTTCGGTCATCAATCACCCCTCCATTGTGAACAAGCAGTTTTAATTTTCGATTTTCTTTTTCAATTATCTGGGTTTCAATCCGCCCATTATCAATTAATACTCGATCTCCAATATCGACATCGTTATAGAAATCAAAATTGAAGTTGATTCCCGCTGAGTCAAAGCCAACACAAATGTGATCGCCTTTCTGAACGGAGATTTGTTTCTGTGTTTGTAATCGGATGTTTGGGCCCTTAATATCAATTAGAAGTGGTATGTCTCCTACGTTTCGAACATTGTCAACAACTGTTCTGAACTGTTCAACGTCGCCATATGCTGTGTTAATGCGGGCTCCATCCATGCCCTGTAGAATCAATTTCTTGAGGATCTTTGTGCTCCGACTAGCAGGTCCAATGGTACAAATGATTTTCGTTTTTTTCTTGATGGCTTGCGTCTTGTCTCCCTCAACAACTTGTGTGGTTTTTATTGGTTAATTATTTGATCGATGTTTAAATTTAAGACAATTTCGGCGATATCGCTGGAGTATTCGGCTACCCGTTTGATGCTCTCAACGATGAGGCTGAGGCATGAGATCTTGTTTTGATTAGCAATTTGAAGTATCTCCGCGGAGAGTTCATTCTGTTTGGCTGCAGCCGATTTCGCATTCTGAACGATTCGGTTAGCAGCTTCGAAATCTCGCTTGTATAAAATCTCGATGGATTGAGTGAAAATTGAAACCGCTGCTTCGCTCATTTTAGCAATATTCTCATACAATTCGGTACTAGGGGGTTCGTGTAAATGTAATATGTTTTCAGCGATCTCAACCGCGTGATCTGCCGTTCGTTCGACAGTTTTTGTAATTAATCGGAAACCAAGGCAGTCTCTTCGGGTGGATAACCCAATTTCCTTTAATACGTTCAGGTCTTCGATGGCAGCTTTTAGTTGGCGTATGATATATAAACTAAAGCGATCAACTTCATTATCTTGATAAATGACCTCTCTGACTAACGGTATGTCTACGGTTTTCAAAGCTTTCATGACATCAGTGTGCATAGACGAGGTAATGATGCACATTCTTCGTAATGCGCTTTCGACTGAAAGTTCAGGATAGCTGAGTAGTACTTTAATGATCATTTCTTTTGGAGAGTCCGCGATAATCTCTGTGCCTACTAGGTTTTTCCGCGTAAATTCTTTGATGAGGTTTCTCTGGTTATGATCCAATCGATAGTTAGGTGCTCTAACGTAAATGATATTGTAACCGACAAGGTAGGCTGAGACAATTTTACGGACAACGAAATCGATTGGCTCGTTAACTGCTACTTGAATAGCAGCTTCCGATGGCTCTTCGCTTTTAAAATCTTCAGGCATTAACAATATTGTCCCATCATTCTGTCTTTCGAGTCGGACACGCCCACCTTTCTCTAATCCTATTTGAGTGACCCATTTTTTGGGAAGTGATAATATGTAGGTTGAACCTCCAGTCACCTGTAATTTTCTAACATCCGTCGTAGAAGGATTACTCGCCATTTCATTAACCTCAATAACTTAGTAATGACCTATATTGCAAATCAACTGTTATATATTGATGAGTGCTGGCTATGAATAACGTGACTCTATTTATATACTTTTACGAATGGGTCTATTCAAGCTACGTGGGTTCTTAGCGAGTTGCGCGCAAGTAGATGTTAATATGCACATGCGTACGACTTTATTGACGTACTGCTTTCTAACAACGTGCCACGAAAATCATAAAAAAGGATTATCTAATGATACTTGAATCAGTTCGCTAGCTTTTGTATCCCAGTTCGAATCATATCATTAAGTATAAGGTCTGTCAGAGTTTTCGACACAGCTAATGGAGAGATATTATAAATTGTTAGACAGTGTCGCTGACCATTTACTTCTGTAATTACTATGGTATTTTGTGAGACGTCATCCAACGAATCAATCTCACTAAAAGGAATCTCAAACATCTTGTTATAGGTAGGCTGTAAAAATCCTTTCAACTCAAAAAAGATCACTTTCTTATTGAGAAGAGAAAGAAATCCTTCCTTATTATGATATGATGCGGGGTAAACTTTGTCTTTTACAGAGTTTATTTTCTGTTCGGGAATCTGTAATATTTTTTAACACCGTTATACAACGTAGGCCGAATTTCATTTATTGTTTGTCTATACAAACTACATAGTAGTATATAGACAAAGTTTTCATTTAATGTTAACAGATCGGAATTCGAGATACCGGTTCACGTGGTTTTTCACCATTCCAAAATCCAGAGGCCCGAAGTCTTTTCCCGAAGTAGACGAGACCGAGCATGATAGGGACTTCCCAGAATAACCCCATGGTTGTTCCTAATGCTGCCTGGGATCCTAGTCCATAGAGGCTGATGGCAGTGGCAATAGCGATTTCGAAATGGCTCGATGAACCAATAATCACGGTGATGATGGCTTCGGGGTAGTTCATCTTGGCTAATCTGGTAACCAATAGATTGATGCTGACAATGATGCCGAATCCAATCAGCAATGGAAGTGAAACAAGGATCATTTCTTCCGGGTTTTGTATAAGCACGTTGCCATTTAACGAGAATAAGACAATTAACGTCGTTAGTAACGCGAGTATGGAAATTTTCCCAATCCCGGGTTTATAGACGTCATTAAACCATTCTATTCCTTTTCGTTGGATGAGGTATCGCTTCGAAAAATAGCCTAAAACAAGGGGAATTCCAATAAAGACAAAGGTGGATATCAGTAACAGCACTCGATCAATTGCTATGTTTTGAATTCCAGTTAACAAAGAAACAATGGGGGCGTAAAGGAACATGATCGAGATCGTGTTCAAGCTTGTGGTAATAACGTTCTGTTCCTGGTTTCCTTGAGCAAGTTGTCCCCAAACGCATACCATTGCAGTACACGGACTGGACCCCAGCAAGATGAGTGACACGATTAATTGATCTTGTCCAGAAAGAAAAATAGTTGCGAGAATAACAGTGATGATGGGAGCGAACACCCAGTTTGAAATCAATGTTAGGACAATGGGCCTGGGATTTTGAAGCAATTTCTTCAATTCCTCGATCTGAAAATTCATTAATGCAGGATACATCATCAAAAACAAACAAACGCCAATAGGAATCGAGATGCCACTGACTTGCAAGTCATTTATCGTCGTACTG
>CAJIBO010000010.1_pt1 | contig 14141 bp, 16 predicted proteins | sample 9199371 | NCBI WGS metagenome assembly CAJIBO01 (sample SAMEA7708307, study PRJEB35096) | sediment metagenome | biome: marine neritic benthic zone biome [ENVO:01000025]; feature: sediment [ENVO:00002007]; material: shallow marine sediment [ENVO:03000034] sea grass bed [ENVO_01000059] ... | reverse complement strand
TATTTGAGGTCGATACAAGTCCTCGTGCTGCATTAAATTGGCGGGGAGATAGATTTCCCAAATGCCCTCTTCGGTGATCTTAGTGAGCGCAAATTGTTTGTGAGCTTTCCATTTATTTTTTTGATTTAGTAGAAATAGGGCGGTTGCGTTTGGCGCCCATTCTCGAAAAACCCATTCATCTCCACAACGATGAAGACCAAAATATTCGTGAGCTGTTGCCCAGTTAGCAAGAGCTGTTGTTCCTTTAGTAAGTTGATCCGCTAGATTCTCAATATGCAGCAGGCGCTTGTAGATCTTATCCTCGTAAGGTGTAAGATAGGGATCTTTTTCGAGTATTAGCTGTAATCGCTGGCGGATTTCTCTCATCTAATCCCTTCTTTACGCGCGCGCGTTAACTTATCATAACAGTGTGAACCGAGCCCACATCAGATTTCTTGGATTACTTCTATTCTCTACGAACGGAGTAAGTAAAAGGTTATTTCTATTCATTTACTGTGCGTTAGGATCGTCTTTCATAATTCCAAAGATATTACCTTGCGGATCTTTGAAATACGCGAGATACCCCACGCCAGGCATAGTTGTTTTTGGCAGTACTACTGTTCCTCCAGCCTGTTGACTTTTCAGTAGAAAAGCATCAACATCAGGTACATCAATAGTATTATTGCTAGGTCCCCTACGAGTACCAAGTCCACCATCAATTCCAGGGCCATCCCCCGTTTTGATGATCCAATAATCCATTTCTCCCCACTTTTCAAATGTCCAGTTAAAAACCTGTGAATAAAACTCTATTAATTTAACAGGTTGTTCTCCATAGATTTCAAAATGTACAACACGAGGCATACAAACTACCCCCACTTACTATTACTTCTCAACATTAAAATCATTTCTGATAGTTAATCCTTTTAGTTGACGAGCTATGCGCGCGTCAACTAAAACAATATATGTATGAAAAATAGAACATGTCAGTGGTGGACTTATTGAGTAAAACATTCGTCTACGACACACAACTATCATGGAAATCCATGGTTTACTCTGGAGTCGCATGTGACTCACAAGATAATACCTACATCGTTCGAAGAACTCATGTCCCTGCTATTCTAGTCTTTGATAGCGCGGGCAACTATATCAGATCTTTTGGAGAAGATTTATTCACTGTTCCTCATGGCATATGGATCAGCCCGAATGATGACCTATATTGCACTGATATCGCCGACCACACGGTAACTAAACTGTCACTTGAAGGCGAAGTCTTAATGACCCTTGGAACAAAAAATCAACCCGGAAAACCCGGTGACCCATTCAATAAACCCACTCGAGCTGTTGAATCTCCTTCAGGAGATATCTTCGTTTCTGACGGCTATGGTCAAAACCGTGTTCATAAATTTACTTCAGAGGGTAGCCACTTACTTTCATGGGGTTCTAAAGGATGCGGTCCAGGCCAATTCACGCTTCCTCACAGCATTTGGGTGGATCTCAAAGAACGAGTATACGTTGCTGATAGAATGAATGGGCGCATCGAAATCTTTGATGCAGATGGAAAGTTTCTCGATCAGATGATTGGTCTAATGTATCCTAATGAAATATACATTGATCGCGATAACACCATTTACATTGCCGAGTCAGGTCTTGGAACGGGCGCGCCTGAATTCGTTGATGCAGGACGCGTCACCGTTTTAAACGCGGAAGGGGAAACATTAGCAAGTCTTCGAAGTAGAATCTCCCATGGAATCTGGGTAAATTCGAAGGGCGATATCTATGTCACGAATCTCATTTTGGGTATAACAAAACACGTCAGAAAAACAGAATAGCATTCGTTACAGTTGACCTATCTTTTTTCTACATACCCATTTTTTTCCAGTTAATGAACCTCAAGCAACAAACAAAACTGGCTAGCCAGTCACCGTATTATCAATCCACGTGTCGAGAACTTTGTTCTATACTCGCGGAAATAAGTTATTCTTTACGTGTGCTGAGGAGTAATTTGAGGACATTTACTACATATTTTGGAAGTTATACTCGTTGTTTGACATTGTTTATCAGTTAACCATAAACACTTCATTTTTTGTTATCTCCCTCATGAGGTACAATGTTTCAGGGGGGCGCGATATCTTTAAGGTATTTTTAAAACTAGTTTGTCGGTAGTATGCATTGTGGAGTCCTGATAGATAATGGGTTAATTTCAAGTTCAGTAATTTCTGTCTTTGTTAAGGATTTGATTTGATTAAAGATAGCAATTTCTCCATAGCTGACTAAGGTAATTGCTGTACCTTCTTGTTCTACTCGCGCTGTTCGACCTATTCTATGGAAATACACAAGAGGTTCTAGTGGAACATCAAAGTTGACGATGTGAGTCACTCCTTGGATATCGAGACCTCGAGCCGCGACATCAGTTGCGACAAGGATTCGTAAGTTTCCTTGTCTAAACGAATTCACTACTAATTCTCGTTGATGTTGTGTGAAACCGCCATGAAGAGGCTTCGCATTATATCGTCGCCTCTGTAATTTACGAGCTAACCAATCTGTTCCTCTACGCGTCTTTCGAAAAATGATCGCGCGTTCAATTGAGTTATTTTTTAATAAAGAAAGTAAGATTGTAAATTTGTCTTGTGAATTAACGATCATATAATATTGTTTAATCTGAGTTAATGCAATTTCATCTTTACTCACAAGGATTTTTTCTGGATTGTTCATATATCTATGACAAATAGTCATTACGGCCTTATCGATTGTAGCTGAAAAGAGGCTTGTTTGTCTATTTACTGGCGTCTTTGAAAGAATGTATTCGATGTCTTCGATAAAACCCATATCGAGCATTCGGTCTGCTTCATCTAATACTACCATTATCAATGAGGCTAGATTTAATGTCTTACGGTTTAGATGATCGATTATGCGCCCTGGCGTTCCAACAACGATATGGACACCTCGATTAAGACTTGAAATTTGCCGTTGAATCGAAGTACCGCCATAGATCGGAAGAACTTTCAGAGGCGTATATTTACAGATTTGTTGGATGTGCTCTGCGGTTTGAATTGCGAGTTCACGAGTTGGTTCTAACACTAAAGCTTGCACTTTATGGATATCCGGATTCAAGCGTTCCACAATTGGAACACCGAACGCTGCTGTTTTCCCGGTTCCAGTGTGTGCTTGTCCAATAACATCTTTTCCCTCTAATAGTGGTAATATTGCTTGAGCTTGAATCGGAAATAAATCGCTGAAACCCAAACTTCTGAGGCCATTTAATACTTTTTCACTTATCGGTAAATCTTCAAAACACTGTATTTGCATTTATTTTATCTTCTATCACATGTAATTTCGCATGAATTTCCAAGAGTCACTTATAACGTCAATTCAAAACATGATAATAAATCGTTGTGATAGCCTCCCAAATCAGTTCATCGTATAAAAAGGTTTGCGCATTACCCTATATTGTACGCGCGCGCATATTCGTCGTCTAGTTCGCTAGCCTGCTAAATATATTTCGAGTTGCACATACGTTAGCACTATCGCTAATACACTCCCGGCGGCGACTTGATAGATGTCATGTGCTTTCAGCTTTAACCGCGCCCACGAAATTGGTAATATTAACAGGATAAAGGGTATCATACCAAAGCCTAATTGATGGGTAAGGAATGTTGCTGTACCAGATATTCCTGAAGCATGAATGCTAATTTTCCAAAAATGACTTATGACCATCATTATAGTGGAAGTAACAAGGTAACATGCTAACAATGCGATTAAATTTAAAGGGGCATTGATAAGCATAAGAGCAGGAATACCAAGTGAGTAGCAAAATAATATTGCGATAAATGGTTTTTTCCGGGTACTTTTTTCTGAAGCGTAGATATCAGGAATAAGTGTCTTCTTGAACATTATTAAAATGACAAAGATCGGGATGAATGTTACAAAAGTCGAAGAAATGGCGAATAAAAAGAGGGGGGATGAAGGTTGTTGGAAGGTAATGATGATTGCGATGGTATACGCTGCCATGAAAAGTGCATTAAAAAACAGTGAAATGTATTCAGCTATTTTATTTGATGAGATTCTGATAATGATACCCCTCTTACAAGATTAGTTACACATACAAGTTGACTACATTCTTTTAATTACAGCGCCTTATATTTAGCATACCAAACTTCATAATCGTTGATACTTTCAATGGATATGCTTGGTTTTCTGATATCCAATATTCGTAGAAAATCATTGTGAGTTATTGCTCGCAGATTCGTAGAAGTGTCTTCTGACGAACCCTCCTTGAAGAATTCGCGGACCACGTTCAAGTGAACAGCTTGGATGATATCAAATAAATCGCTTCCACTATACCCGCTTGTTAATCGGGCGATAGCAAGTAAATTTACCGTTGAATCGAGGTGAACGAGGTGTTTACTGTATAATTGAAGAATATTGAAGCGTGCTGTAACGTCCGGGAGAGGAATGTAAACCCGTTTTTGGAAGCGTCGTAAGAACGGTTCGTCAAGATCCCAGGGCTTGTTGGTCGCGCCTATCACATAGACTGGATGGGGCTTGTTTTTGTCAATGATACCATCCATTTCCATCATGAATTGGTTTCGCATTCTGATTTCTCCCCCCACTTCTTCGGAGCGAACACCAATGAGAGAATCTAACTCATCCATGAAAATGATTGTGGGCTGCCCATTTTGGGCAATCGATCGGGCCTCTTTAAAAAGCTGCGCGACGTTTTTCTCGGATTCTCCTAACCATTTTGACATGATCCGTGCCGAGTCGATACAAAAAAATGCGGCATCCAACTCATTAGCTGTTGCCGCCGCTAACAATGTTTTTCCACATCCAGGCGGTCCAAACAGAAGGATGCCGCGAGGCCATCCTAAAGGAAAAAAATCTGGGCGTTTCACAGGATATATTATTGCATCTAAAATTGCTTGTTTAGCATCTTTCAGACCAACCACATCATCCCAATGCACATCAGGCTTTTCCCGTAGACGCGTCCGTGGATCAAGAGTTTGTGTTTTAGCTTTGGGCATTTGACGTGGAGCGATTTCTGTTTCAAGTGTGGAAAGTCTTTGTTGATATTGTTGGAGATAATTATGATAGATTTTAATCCGTGATGTGTCCGGGTATTTGGAACAGAGCGTGTTAAGAATTGACACAGCGTTTTGATATTGGGTGATGGCAGGACTTTTAAGCCCTTGTTTGTCATATTCGATCGCTTGGGTGGCTGCTTTAACGGCATCGATCTCTAAATTAATCACTGCTTGATTGCTCATATTTCTCATCATATGAGATTAGTTCAGTTTGTTTTCATTCGCACGCGTTCGATATAGAGCTGTTAGAAGTGAATCCCACTCCACGTTCGTTCATGAAAGAAGTAAATTGCAGTTTTTAAGAAAATGTCTGCTAGTCCTATTGCCTTCACGACTTCTAGTTGACCGGTCAGCACATATGCTGATATTAAAGTTGTTGATGTTGCAATAATTCGCCAACTCAAAGTTTTAAGTAGATTTTTTTTCCGCCCTTTATCCATAACTCTTCACCTCAGAATTCTACCTCATTACAAATGAAAAGTTCCAAAGAAAATTGACAGAGCGAGTAAAGCAAAAGAACACGACATTAGCGTGATTGCCGATAGTGCGATCGAAGATAGTGTTTGAGATATATTCATTGTAGTTTAACCCCTCTTGATTTGTGACAAGATATTAGTGAACGTGAATCTAATTCTGATTGACAGAACGATTCAGAATTACTTGTTTATCAAGAAGTATACGATTGTCTACATGAATAATCTAACGTGATTTATTGACATAAAACATACAAAACGCGGTTGCATGGTAGTTTTCATGAAATGATACTACTGCGAACCGCTGGGTACGCGCTTGTACTAGGTGCGTGAAGGTAAGATCAGTTTAATTTCCATGGTAGATACTGCCCGCGTACGCCCGTCTTCTTGCTTCATTTCTTCGGTCCCAATTTCAATTTTATCAACTGTAAGATTGTTGATAAATCGTCGTCGGGTAACTTCAGCCACATCAACAGCAGTAGTGATTGCCCGTCCTCGAGCTTTAATAACGACGTCTTGCGCATTCGATGAATTTAAGTGCGTCATTACTGCTAAAACGTAACTCATAATTGGTTTTCTACCGATGTAGATTATATTTGATTTATCTGACACAGCGAACTCTCCGTTTCCTTATTACGAAAACACTTCGTGAGGTATAAATGTATGCTAGCTATTCAGAGTAACGCTTGCCTGCTTCATAAACCTTTAAATAATGTAGAGATACATAAGCCGGAACATACGAAGGTTAATTCTTAAAGGTCATTTTTCCTGAGTTTATCCTTTTTGTATAGTCATTGAATCGAGGTGAAAGAAGATGAGTTGGCAACGGCGTAATTCTGGTCCAAGAACCATGCATAAGACGACATGTTCAGATTGCGGTGAAGAGTGTGAAGTTCCATTCAAACCAACACAAGGACGACCAGTATATTGTAGAGAATGTTATCAAAAACATAGACGATATTAATAACTAAACAAGAAAACACTTGATGTTTTTTTCTTGTTTTTTTATCATTACCAATAAAGTAATTTTTTAATCAACGATCTGGTGGAAGAATCACCTCAGATGAACGTCTTAACAGTATTTCTCACCGGAGTAATTGTGATACTCATTGGTTACGGTTTGCTAACTTTATACTTCATTGTTCGTCTTCCACGAAATAACCCTAAACAATACATGCAACAAACAACCTCCCATCCCATTTCACAAAAACAGACCCTTGTTGTAATTGGAGATAGCCTTACGCACGGAACATTAAGTGTGAATTACGTTGAACTACTGTCTGAACGTTTCAAACATGAGCCGTTACCCGTCGATGTTATTAACGCGGGTGTTAATGGAGATCATGCATTTCATGTATTACGGCGAGTATTCGATATCATCTGTTGCCACCCAGATTTTATCACAATTTTAATAGGGACGAATGATGCCGCCAGTTCCGTTAACTTGAACGCCAACCCTGTTTTTTTCTCGCGAAAGACGTTACCACAACCTTCAACACTAGCATTCTTTACTTCAAATCTTCAATCTCTCGTATCTCAGTTGAAATCTGAAACTCATGCAAAGATTGCGGTACTCTCACTTCCACCCATTGGTGAAGACCTCAATCAACCCGTAGGTCAAGCAAGTATTGCATTCAGTAAAGCAATTCACGCTGTCGCAGAGCATCTGAATGTTGAATATCTGCCTATTCATGAAGCAATGATCGATCATCTCAATAACTATCCTGCTCAGCCAAAATATCGATATGACAAACATAACACAGTTTTCATGATAAGTTTATTCAGACGACTCCTAGGATATCCCAGTCACCAAATATCTGAAAAAATAGGCTTTCAATTACATACTGACTTTCTGCATCTTAATCGAACGGGAGCGGAAATAATTGCCGATAAAATTGAAGGATTCTATCGACACCATCAATAACATAGTGCGCACGCCTACTTTAACCATCGGTGTTCTGTATTTCCAATACATGTTTGTATTTCAAAACAATTATCTGTGTTTACTGTATAACAACAGAAAACCTTGAAGGTAACAACAAAGCAAAGTGCGAATACACTTACTAATCGCTTAATCTTTTTCGATAACCTGCGTGGTTTAATTATTGTCTTTGTTACATTTTTTCATTCAACCATGAATTACACTCTGTTAGACTCCTTCTGGAGAAGAGTTATCCCTCTTGATGTCTTTCTAATGTTGATTCTTTTCTTCATAGCTGGTTATTTTGCTCTGCCTTCACTTCAAAAGAAAGGCGCGAAACAATTTTTAACATGTAAACTCAAACGATTGGGTCTGCCTCTAATCGTTGGAATATTATTTATTCTTCCGATTCTCGACTACTTGAACTATCGACACAATTCTACTTTCAGCGGTACCCCATCCACGGGATTATCAGAATATTGGATAAGCTGTGTCACCAAAATCGGTGAATTTAACATGGGGCTATTAAACATTCATGAACAATTCTATATGCCCGATCAATTTTATCAACACTACTTGTGGTTTCTTTCCCTTCTAATTGTATTTTTTGTTGTTCTAAGTGGATTCTATTTTCTAAAAAAAGAATGGGTTTCCAATCCATCTAACACATCTGAACATTCTCGAGTTTTTGGCAAATCATTCCAAAAAGTGTTTTTCATCTCAGGGCTGTTACTATCAGGGTATTATTATGCCATAATCCAATTTGTCCCCTCAGAAGCCACATTCTTTACAATGGGTAATATTATTCAACTGCAGCCAGCTCGATTAGGTCTATATTTTGGCGGTTTTCTATTAGGGATTTTCGCTTTTACAAGAAATTGGTTTAAAAACGATGAAGCTCCCACAACAGTTTTCAAAGCTGGATCTACAACACTAATTCTTCTAGTCGGAACCATTCTTATAGGGAAGTTGTACTTTGAATCTTTGATCCCTTCATCTGAAATACAACTATCATTCGCATTAATGTACAACTTTCTCTGTTTGTCGACCTTGCTGCTGTTAATAACTACTGCGAAGAAATATTTGAATACGCCATCAAAAACCCATCAAAAACTTACATTGAATTCCTATAACATCTACTTGTTCCATTATGCACCCATCATCATCATTCAATTGCTCTTGAGTAGTATAACTACAATTCCAGCAGTAATAAAATCCGTCATTGTCTTTAGTATTACACTCATCATCTGTTTTGGATTGAGTCAATATATTGTCCGACCTATGCTAAGAAAACTTAAGGATATTCACCAAAATATCCAAGCAACATTTGTACCGTCGAAATCTGTGACAGTAAGATAGTACAGACAGATTTTATTCAGTTGGTAACGCTGCCCTCTCTATAGCCGCCCTCGCTAATGCTTCTCCCATCTGTTTACACAAGGTTAAGTCTGCACTACTGGGGGTGCCTGAAGAGATTATCCCATCCACGATTTTATGCAGTCTGAACGACGTTATCATCCGTTCCAAGCTAAGGAGTGCTGAATTACTTGAACCGCCTCCTGAAGTGAAAGCAGCAGCCGGTTTCTCTGCAACTTGTTCACGAACAGTTAGTGCTTTATCAAAAAAGTCTTTCATTAAACCTGCCATATAGCTAAAATAGTTCGGAGAACCAAATATTATAGCATCACATCGCAAGAAGTCATCCACTGTTACATAGTGAACTCCCTTCTTTACTGCCGTTGTATTTTCAACACTACTTGCCCCGTCAACAATTGCTTGTGCGAGTGTTTCCGTTCGTCCTCCTCGAGAATAGTATATCACCAATACTTCTACCATTCCATTCATCTCAGAAAATAATGATCGATTATCAACTAATATACCTAGCTTACTAGTATTTGATACTCTATGTTCTCAATCGTTATAGTCGTCATGTTGAGTCGCACGCACGTAGCAAACCAAACGTACAAAATATTGGATGGTTAAGATTGATCCAAAATATTGGACACTAGTACGCGCAGACGTATGGTAGCTTCGACCTACGTAAAGTTATCGAAATAAATTCCTTATGGGATTTAAATAAATAGATTGAATGTGTGACGAATAACCTTCATAACTCAAATAATAGACATATCCCTGTTCAGTTTTTTTGCCAAAAACTAAGCGTATTGATTTGAGTTTGGTTATCATATATCGTAGGTATCTAGGAGTAAACCTTGTTCTTTCAAGGAGCTCATGAAAGGTCAATTGGGTTGTTCCTAATGCTTGAATGACTTGATGGATATTTGCCTGTGTGCCTTTTTTTGAGCTCATTAAATAGAGAACATCATGTATAGCCAACGTGGTCACAGTTCATAACAAGGAAATAGTGTAATTTATATTATACTCAGATAGTACAGCTTGAAGTCCCAAAATTGCGTCTTTATTGTTAAAGAGTAACTAGAGAACAAAATATTGACTCAATACTAGTTACAGGGAAATTGAGTAATCAAGTTAATACCCCTCATTCTATATAATAAAAATACTCGAACAGCATCTTCCATCATTAAAAATGGTAATTACAGACTTTCCCTGTCACTATAAGCTCGCACCGCGATTACTCAACTGCCTCGTCATTTGAGAAAGCCTTTTTATCCCGTTCAACATTTGTCAGGATCTCAAAGGTGTGACTATGGCAATACCCGTTGCGAAATGTGGTATAGACTGTAATACCTGTCCTTGGGGCCCTAATCCGAGGAAGACCATGTCTCCGGAGGAATTTGAACAATACCGAAACAATGCCAAAAGGATTCTAGGATATATGCCAATCAAAACGCCATGTTTGACCTGTCAAACTTCCGACTCTCAAATACCAAAAGGCTCAAAGCTGCCAAACCGAAGATGTCTAATACGCCAATGTGCGAATAAATCTGAACTGGAAAACTGTGCATACTGCGCTCGATTTCCCTGCGATGCTGTAGAAGCATCGGGCGGTGTGTGGACTCGTGAGGTTATTGAGAAGAAGCTGGGAACAACGATTTCTGATAAAGAGTACACTATTTTTGTTAAGCCCTTTGAGGGAATAAAACGTTTAGAAACTGTTCGTGCCACGTTACAATCAGAGCAGATTATTGAACCTGCTAAAAACGGTAATTCCAATAGGCGTATTCCCGACTTTCCACAAAATCTGCCTTTCTCCACGGAGCAAACAGCATCATTTAAAGGAATTTACCAGATGTTATCAACGATATTACAGTCTTCTTTTGGACGTCGAGATCCTGACACATTTGCTCAGCAGCATCTGATTGAAAGACACAAGGCGCATATTTTGAGATTTTTATGGATATTTGGACGATATGGTACTTTCAATAATCATTCCGAACCCCAATTAGTGATTGATGCAGTAAGCTACGGAGCTAACCGAGGTACTGAAAAAACTTTAGCTATATGGCCTTTCGTTCGAGATACTGTTTTCACAATTTTATATGACTTTGGAATTACTTGTGAACGAGTTGTATTGAAAGGATATGAAGACGATGACTTGACAACTGGCACTGGATATCTGCGGACCAAAGGTTGGGTCATGACGATGAAATTTAATCAACGCATGGGTGATACCGCTGCGTTAAAAGCACTCCAAGACTATGCACAGCGATTAGATACAAAGTACAAGAAAAAAGCATTTAGACGTTTTTCAAAAGGAGATATGACAATTCTTTTAGCTGATTAAGAAAGGGAATGAAGAATGGAAGCTGTTCATGCGGAAGATTTAACGAAACGCTTTGGTGATTTCACAGCTGTGGATCATGTGTCATTTAGCGTTGAAAAAGGCGAAGTATTCGGGTTTCTCGGGCCTAATGGAGCCGGTAAAACCACAACAATTAGTATGCTCTGCACACTTTTGCATCCAACTGAGGGGCAAGCAACTGTCAGTGGTTTCAACGTTGTGAAAGATGCTTACGAAGTTCGAAAACGGATTGGCGTCGTCACTGAGAAGCTTATTGTTTATGATCGATTAACGCCCATCGAAAATCTGAAAATGTTTGGACGCCTTTATAAAGTACCAAATTCAGAAATGGAGTTTCGAATTGAACAGTTATTGAAATTGGTGGATTTATGGGATTGGCGTGATAACCTCGTTTCGAATTTTTCATCAGGAATGCGTCAAAGACTCAACTTAATCCGCGCACTCGTTCACGACCCCGAAATTATCTTTCTCGATGAGCCAACCGTTGGCTTAGACCCAGCCACAGCATTAAATATCCGCGAATTCATCGCTCAATTAAATCAAGAAGGTCATACAATCATTCTGACAACCCATCAAATGGAAGTCGCTGACAAACTGAGTGATCGCATCAGCATTATTGATCAAGGCAAAATTGTTGCACTTGAAACACTCGCTGATTTGAAAGCCAAGGTTGGCCCCGATGCATCATTAGAAGATGTCTTCATTAAATTAACTGGGAGTAGAATGCGAGATGCCCCTAAAAAGAATCGCTTCTTCGTTCCCCAACGTAGATGGGGTGGGAGGCATTTTTAATGCAAAATCCACTAATCGCATTCAGGGATGCATTAACCATCGCATGGAAAGATTTGATCGAATATCGGAGAAATCGCATTACACTGCTCTTTAGCTTCATCTTTCCCATCTTAATGATCGGAATGATCGGCTTCATTTTTCAAGATTCGACCAGTGCACTCAACAGCACTCCTGTTGGACTCATCATGGAGGATACGGGAGTTTATGGAGAACAGATTTCATCACTATTAACGAGTCTCACCTCTGAATCCGATGCAATAGAGATTGTGCATGTAACCACTCAATCGGAAGTGAATGCTTTAATCTTAGCTGGTGATATTAGGGCGGCTATCGTTGTACCTCATAATTTTTCCAGTTCTATTCTAAATCAAACTCAAGCACGCATGCTTATTCTTACCGACCCGAGTAATCCTACGATTGCGCAAGGTATAACACAATACCTCAGTAATGTGGTGATCCTTATTGCAGATCAATTTTCTCGTGAGCTCATTACATCTCAAATGCCTATTGATCCCAATTTTCTGCTGTATCCAATCACCCTTAATGTAGAAACCATTGTGCCTGGTGGAGGGTCATCTTTCGATTTCGTTGCACCTGGCTTCATAGCAATGAATGTCATGATGTCCGGATTGACCGCTCTTGGTGCCGCGCTTGCTCGTGAACGTGAATCAGGGACTCTAGCAGGCGTGCTAATGGCGCCCATTGCCCGTACTGCCATCATTTTAGGAAAAACCATTTCCTTTACCATCCGAAATCTCTTTCAAGGCGCAATAACAATCACTATGGCAATCCTAATTTTCGGTATTACGATCCGAGGGAATCCACTGCTCATCGCTGGGATCTTAGTAATAGGCACTGTCAGTTTCTTAGGATTAGGGATTGTTGCAACAGCAATTACAAAAGAACAGGAATCTGCCCAACTCATATTGGGCTTGTTACAATTCCCGATGATGTTTCTAAGTGGCGTCCTCTTCCCTATCGAACAAATGCCATCATTTCTTCAATCTGTGTCCAAAGTGCTGCCCTTGACGTACGCGGTGGACGCGCTTCGAAAAGTGATGATATTAGGTGCGGGAATTGATGCAGTTATCTTACCCATTATTATCTTAATTGCCTTGGGAATCGTAACCATGACGCTCGGCGTACCTTTATTCGATCGAGCTGTAAAACGATAAATTTGCGAACGCCCATGTCTTCAGGATGAAAACGCCGAGGCTGTGATTCTTTTCTATTGAGTTACTTTTAAAGGAATGAGCGAGCTTATTCTATTCCTCTTATACAACAACATATTTGTTATAATCGGGAGAGTAATGATTGAATAATTATCATACACGGCGTGCAGAATCATCCGATGACGCTGAACGCTTGCACTCACTATTTTCGGATGTTTTCCATCCTGAGGACGTAGGAGCGCTTGCAGAAACCATGTTTCATCACCTACCTCGTATGAAACGGAAGTATTGGTTTTTAGCTGAAGAGACATCAACTGCACAAATAGTGTCAGCCTTTGCTCTCATTCCGTGGATTTGGGAAATGGAAGGAGTGAAGCTACATGTTGCTGAAATGGGTATTGTTGGAACACAACAACAACATCGAGGCCATGGACTGATGAGAATCCTAAGCAAAGAATTCGATGAGACCCTTGATGAAGAGAAATTTGACTTAGCGGTTGTTCAGGGGATTCCTGGTTTTTATCATCGATTCGGTTACCATTATGCCATTCCTTTAGAGAATCACATCAACATACCTCTCCATTTACTATCCACGAAACAAGAACCAAGTGATTATTCATTCCGACCAGCCTGCATTGAGGATATCCCCTATCTAATTCACGAAGATCAAGCTTATCGTAAATCACTATCAATATCTGTATTTCGAGATAGTGCCAACTGGACATATTTACTAACTGAGAGCCTCAATACTGAATACGGATCCGAATATTGGATTATGGAACATCAAGACAAGTCTCAAAAATTTTATAGCCGAATTCCTAAACAGGGCTTTGGTAGTGGACTCATTCTCAGCGAAATAAGTGAAAATATAACGTACGATGCTTTTCACGAATTGCTTGTATTCTGTAAAACGTTAGCTCTCAAACGAAATAAACCGTACATTCGATTCAATCTCCACAATCATGCATCAGCAAGCAGATTCGCGCTATCCCTGGGCGC
>CAJIBO010000285.1_pt1 | contig 14341 bp, 15 predicted proteins | sample 9199371 | NCBI WGS metagenome assembly CAJIBO01 (sample SAMEA7708307, study PRJEB35096) | sediment metagenome | biome: marine neritic benthic zone biome [ENVO:01000025]; feature: sediment [ENVO:00002007]; material: shallow marine sediment [ENVO:03000034] sea grass bed [ENVO_01000059] ... | reverse complement strand
GAATTGAGATCATTTTAACGGAGAAAAGTCATGCACCAAATGATCCAGAGATCTTTCGTCGACATGGCATTGAACCCTTTGATAAAAAAGTTCTTGTGTTAAAATCTCGTGGGCATTTCCGGGCAGCGTATGAACCTTATGCAAAAGAAGTGATTGAGGTTGATGCGCCTGGCATCACTAGCCCGAATCTAAGTTTGTTTACCTTTCATCATATCCCCCGTCCAATGTGGCCCTTCAGCGAAAGCTGACAACATAATTGCGCGCGCGTACACAGTAAGAATCTGGGTTCAGGAAACCTATTGTATCTCACGGGTAATTCCATCAGCCAGCCATAGCTAAAATGAGAACGCGTGTCCCCGGTGAGCTGGTAGCGCATCACCCAAATTATTCGACTCTTTTGGCTCTCTCTTGACAGAGGAAGAGTGAGACACACCATGGGATTTACATACGCAGAACCAAATCAACACCGAAGACATAGAGCTCTTTTTCAATAGGAGATTAAAAATTTATGAAGATTTAATAACGTTTTTTCTTCAGTAATAAAAATCTAAAAAAAATCTGTGCAGGCATTTTATCCTCCACCCAAGGGTGGAATCAAGAGAATACGATTAATCGAAGGGTCAAATGTGAAGATTTGCGTTCTTCCAGAGGGTTCATCACGGAATGCCATCCAGCCATCTTGAAGATATTCGTGAAACTTATCTGTGGCATGCGCAACTTCGAAAGCATTATGAGGATTCCATGAAACGGTCATTGAATCTGGTAGACGCCATTCTTTTAATAGATGACGCATGACTTGTATGGTTGTCATGATGCCCAAAGGAAATCTCTTGGAATGGAGGAAATGAACACTTTAATAGTTTATGGCACATTCTTAAGATATACTTTAAGGTGAGCTTGATGGATAATCCAATGCAAATATATGTGGATCATAATCTTCCCGGCTGTAGTGGCTGCCGGATTTGCGAGAAAGTATGTGCCTTACGTCATGAAAAGCGGTATAATCCCGCTTTTGCTCGTATCAGAGTGTATCAATTCTATCCTGGACCGATAGATGTCCCAATTGTATGTCAGTACTGTGAGGATCGTCCCTGCGTTAACGCGTGCCCCACGGAAGCTCTGACCTATGACGGAGCTGCTTACCTTATGAAGGTGAATCCAGACCTGTGTACGCAATGTGGGCGTTGTAATCAAGCTTGTATTGACGCAGGACGTGGAGGCTGTATAACCTTCAATCCCCAGACAGGGATTGCCCAGATCTGTGATCTCTGTGATGGGGATCCGCAATGTGCGAGATATTGTCCATCAAATGTTTTACACTTCTTACTTCTTTCACGATTTTCGAAGCGATTAGCGAAACCTCCAGAACTGATCGCTGAACGAATCGCAGATCAATTTTATCCCGTAGAAAAAAATGTGCAGAATGGAGGGTGGAAAAAATGAAGGGATATGCTGGAAAGATCTTAGATGTTAATTTGTCAACTAACAGTACTCGAAGTATTGCCATGAATGAACTGGACGCGCAACGCTTGATCGGTGCGCGTGGAATCATGACGAAATTGTTATGGGATCGATTGAGTCCCGAAACCCAAGGCTTCAGTCCACAGAATCAAATCATGTTTTTCACTGGTCCACTCACAGGACTACTGAGTGGAAATCGCACTATTATCCGGTTTAAATCGCCCCTCGCAGCTACTACAACGGATTTAAACCTTATGGGACACACTTCAACGGGAGGAAACTGGGGGCCCGAGCTCAAATTCGCCGGCTTTGACGGCGTTATTGTGAGCGGAAAAGCCGAAAAACCCGTTTATGTGTTCATTTCAAATGGTGAAGCTGAAATTCGAAGTGCACACCACTTGTGGGGAAGCTCAATCTTTGAAACGGAGGTTCGTTTGAAAAAAGAGGTGGATCCCCATGTACGGGTTCTTCAGATAGGCCCCGCAGGAGAACAACTGGTGCGATATGCATGTATTAACCAAGAATTCTTTTATTCTGGGTCCCGCTGTGGGGGGGGCGCAGTGATGGGTTCGAAAAACCTGAAAGCGATTGCCGTCCGCGGGACCTTGGAGATTCCTGTTGCGGATATTGATTCTCTGCTTATGCTTGAAGATATCGTCTACCATAAATTACGAAGCGACCCAACATATCTTTATGGACGAAAACGATGGGGATCAACGACAGCGAATGTTACGTCGAGTGATTCCTCGACAGGCCCGCTGAAAAATTGGCGTGAAGCGTTTTGGGGCGATGCGATTGAGACAGGAGGCCCACTTCAATGGGAAAGCCGATGCCGAGTAAAAAATCGTGGATGCTATGGATGCTCAACGCCCTGCAATCAACTCGGAATTATTCGAGAAGGACCATGGGCTGGAACCTTTGATATCCCTGACTATGATTCAACCGATCTTCTCCATCCTAATTGCATGGTCACAGATCCCAACGGAGTCTATGCGTTAAGCTCTTTTCTCGATGCTATGGGATTAGACTCGATTTCAACTGGAAACACCCTGTCATGGGTCATGGAGTGCTATGAAAAAGGTCTACTATCTCTTGAAGAATTAGATGGTGTAGAATTAACTTGGGGTAATATCGACGCCATGTTCGAAATGGTAAAGAAAATTGTGAATCGGGAAGGCATCGGAGATCTCCTAGCTGAAGGCATTCGCCTAGCCTCACGAAAGGTCGGTCAAAACTCTGACAAATTTGCGATGCATTGTAAAGGCGTTGAATGGGGGGTCGGCGGTGCAGGCAATAACCGTGATCAGCGAGAAACCTTCTGCTATGTAATGTCAGATCGGGGTGGAGTTCATCTTTATGGGACCACGATTGAAGGCCAAGATAATTTCGCTATTGCTGATGGATTAACGCTTTGCATTCGGAATGTGCGATATCTCGATCCAGAAACAATTGGCCACGCACTAACCGCAGCAACTGGTTGGCAGTACTTCACTAACCAAGAAGAATGGAATCAATATGCACATCGAATCATCATCCTTGAACGTGCCTGGAACATCAAACATGGGTTACTACCTGAAAGAGATGACATCCTCCCAGAACGTGTCTTCACAGAACCGTTAACTCAAGGTCCCAAAGCGGGGACGCCGGCGGCACTCTATGATCGGCAACAGTTTGAGGAGGATAAACAAGCCTGGTATACTGCACGTGGCTGTGACTCCCGAGGAATTCCTACACGTACGACCCTGAAAAACCTGGAGCTTGACTTCGTAATCCCTGAACTCAGCAGAGTGGTTGACTTAAGCACATAAAGCATTTAGTAGCCTCTTCATATCCTCACATACACCCGCGGTTAATTCTCATCCAATTTATAGAGAGGCCATTTTTTTCTATAATTGTTTTAAGATCTGTGTGGGTGCGCGGTATTCAGTGTAATTGAATAGAATGGTAGGATAGCGGGTGAGGTCTATCTTGACACCATTAAACAGTTTATCTTCAACATGGACTGCAACGGCTTCGCCAAAGAATAATGTGTGAGTCCCAGGTCGTGCAGTTTCTACGACTTTGCATTCAATATTTATCGGGCATTCATGGATGAGTGGTGCTTGTACTTCACTAGCAGATATTGGGGTGAGTGCGCTCGCTTGAAACTTATCACAGGTTCGACCACTGATTCGCCCACAGAGATGCGTGGCTTCAATCTGGTCTGCAGTCGGCATATTAATCACAAATTCTCCAGAATCCTGAATAAGATCGTGGGAAAACCTATCTTCCCGAACGGCAATCATAAAAATAGGAGGGCGATGAGATACAACTGTGATGGCAGCGATTGCAATAATATTTGCTTTCCCTTTAGTATCTTGGCAAGTTATGAGTGCTGTAGGTTTCGGTGCAACCAGATGTCCCACCGAGACATTAATTGGAACTCTTTTTTTAACCATGTCTCCTCACGCTAAGTATCGTCATTTTCTGATGTAGTTTACTACTAACATTCTCTGAGAAATAAGTATGGGTCATTACTCGGTGAGCCACGTAGATACCCATCGTGCGCACACCCTTCTAACATGACGTGTGCACTGTAATGCGTGTATCAATCTCTCGAGAATCTCTGAGTTAAGTAAACGCCAGTGATGACGAAGCTTGCACCTACTAAAAACAAAGAATCAACAACTTCCCCAAGGACTACGCTAGCTAAACTAACAGAGATCACAGGAAGAAAATAAAGGAACACTCCCGCTCGAGTTGGAGAGAGTTCTTTCAAGGCTTTACTCCAAAAAAAATAGGCAAGACCAGAGCATAAAAAGCTCAAGACTAACAGTAATGTCCAAATCCAGAACGACGAGGGGATTTGAGGAATTTCAACGAGAAAAGTTATAGGGAATAAGTAAACTGTTCCGAATAAAATAGTAAGCCACGTAACTTGTTCCGCGCTATAATGAGCCACCATGGGTCTACTATAGACTGAGTATAGAGCCCAGCTTATTGCGGATCCCACTGTGAGCATATCACCAAAAACTCCCACGGGATTAAGCGCCCAGTGAAGAGGGCGAATCACAAGGATTACCCCGAAAAAAGCTAGTGAAATACTCAAAACTTGATATCGATTCACCGATTCATGGTTGCTGATTTGATCTAATACTGCAATCAAAATCGGGTTAGCAGAAATTATCAAGCTGGCATTCGATGCTGTTGTAAATGAGAGGCCATAGTTTTGAAAGACATGATACAGCGTAACACCAGTAAGCCCGAGGAAGGAAAAACGTTTCCAGTCCCTTCGTACACGACTGAACAGCCCTTTGCGGTGGTGGTAGAGTCGACTGAGAATTAGAGGGAAAAGAAGAAGGAACCGAAATAATGCTAGTGATAGAGGCGTAATAGTATCTAAGCCCAGTTTTAGAAGGATGAATGATATACCCCACATCACAACAACACTGCTGATTGTGAAATAGCTTTTCAGCTGCATTAGTTTTCACTGCATCAACACGAAGCCCAGAAGTGATGGCGTCTTAAGCATTGGCAAGTTGTCTTATGATGGTAGTGCTTTCACGAATTGGGTTACGAGTTGGATTGTGTTTTCATAGTCGGTGATATGGAGGATAGATGCTGGACCATGGATATAGCGGCATGGGACAGCGACTGTCCCACTTGGAATTCCAGCTTTGGTCAGATGGATGGCTCCCGCATCAGTTCCTCCTCGCGGTATTTTTTTAAATTGGAAGGGAATCTTGTGTTGTTTCCCGACTTGAATCAATGTGTTGAGTATCGTTGGATGGGTTAGAGTTGTTCGATCCGCAATTGCAATGACAGGGCCTGATTGGAGTTTTGCAGAGATTTGATGAGGTAGTGAACCAGGAACATCTTCAGTAAAGCTCCCTTCCAGAGCTAGGCCATACTGAGGATCGACTGACCAAGCAGCAACGCGAGCTCCTCGCAAACCAACTTCTTCTTGGACTGTACCGACAGCCACGACTTGGCGATTTAACTTGTGGAGCTTTTTTACTACCTGAACCATGACTGCGCAGCCTACACGGTCATCGAAGGCTTTTCCAAGCAAATATCCATTTCCAAGATCCTGAAATTTTACATCAAAAACTCCAACTGTCCCGATATCGATTCCTTTCGATTTCACTTCACTCTCGGAATTTGCTCCAATGTCCATGAATAAATTGTCTAATGGTACCAGTTTCTTCCGGTCTTCATCAGACATGACGTGTGGAGGTTTGGTTCCAATGATTGCTGAAACAGGTCCTTGAGTACCTCTGAGGCAAATTCGTTGACCAGGCATTACGTGAGGCGTGATTCCTCCCAAAGTATGAAAGCGGAGGAAACCTGTTGCCTCAATATGGGTAACCAAGAAGGCAACTTCATCCATATGAGCTGCTAACATCACTCGCGGGTATTTTTCGTCCCCATCAAGGGAAATGAAGAGATTCCCCAATGCATCTTCGGTAGTTTGATCAGCAAACTCACTTAGTTCGTGTCGAAGTATTGTTTTAACATCAGTTTCGTCATTCGGTGGCCCGAAAGCATCAGAGAGCTGCTGCAATAGGGTATATTGAGAAGACATGGAAATCCCAAAAAATCGTTATGAGAAATAAAGAAAAAAGGGAAGAGGTTATTCTACTTGCTTCAGAAAATCCTCACGGGGTGGAGAAAAGGATTCGAGGACGGTGGCGCCATTCTTACTGAGAGGAACACAACCATGTTTTTCATTAGATTTGAAGAGGTAAGCCATGTTTTCCTCAACAACTACTGGACCTGATTCAGTCCGGAATTCAACAGTTCCGCGTAGGCATACTCCGATCTGTTCATGATGATGGTTGTGTAAGGGTATTTCTGCGGTGGGGGCGAGGTCAATGAGGACTAGCATTTGTTTCTCCCCTGTCACTAGAATTTTATTATCTACTCCTGGTATTACGGAAAATTCCTTTGCATCTTCACGTTTCACAAGTATCATGTTATCTACTTCCTACAGTCTAGCTTTTACCTCAGCAATTTAAAGGTTTCGCGTTAGGGTATGATGGCGATTAGGGAGTGACTTTGGATTTCTCAATATCGAATAGAACAACGATAGTGGCCACTGCCATGACAACTGGGTGAATAGTGGGGAGATCGTTATTGTGTGGAGTGGGATAGAGTATTCCCCCTTCAACCACTGTGATCCGTCGTCGCCCTTCAGGTAAAATTGATAAAACGGCTGCATGCTCCACTTGCTCGGGAAAGGGAGTGGCAATTGTGACATCGACGAGAAGTAAGTCGTCGAGATCCTCGATTTGCGTAATCGGCAAGATCTCGCGTAGCCCAATCATGCTAACATGGCTAATAGCATCTTTTACGGCTCGTTGTGCGGCTTTTGTGACATCTTGGCCATGTAGGTCGATTCCCACACCGACTTCTAAAATATATTTTCTCCATTGGGGCATCTTTCTGATTCCTCAGTATCAGTAAGTTGCACTGTGTGAATATATGGGCTCCGATTTCCTATGTCAGTTCTTGAAGTGCTTGTTGAATTCGTTCACATGCAACGTTAAGTTGTTCTAGTGGCTGAGCATAGCTTAATCGGAGGTAGCCTTCTCCATGAGTACCGAATGCTGAACCGGGAACGCAGGCGATGTTACAGGTCTTCAATAGGTATTGAGCGAATTCAGTTGAGGAATACTGAGAGTCTTGGATATTGGGGAAAACATAAAAAGCTCCTTTCGGAGTTGGACAGCGAAATGGGGGAAGCTCATTTAATCTTTTTACAAGAAAATGACGCCGCTTGTCAAATCGTTGAACCATATAATCTACAAAGTCTTGGGGACCCGTGAGAGCTGCAAGAGCTGCTCGTTGCGAGATGGCTGGCGCGTGCACCATCGTGAATTGCTGGAGTTGAATCATCTGATCAATTATCGGATGATCCGCTGTTGCGTACCCTATTCGCCATCCGGTCATAGCATATGTCTTTGATAAAGAGTTAACAGTGACGGTTCGTGCATGCATGCCAGGAAACGAAGCGATGCTGTAATGTTTTGTACCATCGTAAACCATTTTCTCGTAGACTTCATCGGAAATGACATAAAAATTATGTTGTTGTGCGAGGTTGGCGAGGTTTTTGAGATCGTTATGAAGTTGTACACTCCCTGTGGGATTACTTGGTGAGTTCAGAATGAGGGCTCGTGTCTTTGCAGTGATGTGTTGTTCCACGACATCCGGTAGCATCCTGAAAGCAGTGTCTTCCTTGACTACGACAGGTACTGGAATCGCGCCTGCGATGCGAACAGCTGCATCGTAGACCACAAAACCCGGGTCGCTGATGATGACTTCGTCTCCTGGGTTCACAAGAGCGAGCATCGCGAGAAGTAAAGCACCCGTACAGCCCCCATTTGTAACAATCACTTCGTCCGAGTGATAAGCTAAGTCATTTTGCTCCGCTACTTTCTGTGCTAAGGCTTCCCGCAGATCAGGAAACCCTGCATTGGGGGTATAGTGGGTATATCCCTCGTTAATTGCTGCAATTGCTGCAGTTTTAATATGAGGCGGTGTATTAAAATCTGGCTCGCCAATTCCTAGACTGATGACATTATCCATCTGCTGCGCAATATCAAAGAGTTTTCGAATACCTGAGGGGCGAATTAATTGTATTCGATCACTGAAGCGATGATGGAATTCATCCAAAATGTTTCTCACTCTCTATCAGTTATTCGCGCGACATACAACACAGTTGATCACGTTAAATAAGTTTTTTACAGCTCCTCGCTGTCTCGCTATTAGTCTCTTTCGCATCATTTTACCGAAGTCTTTTAAGATTTAGAGCCATAAAGTTGGATGTGGGTTAAACTATGCGGGTGTTTTCTGAAGAAAGTTGGAGACAACTTGGTTACGAGATGGTGAAAACTTCAGGTCTTACAGACGCCGACGTTGAGACGATTGTAGATGTATTGGTTACAGGTAGTCTTCGCGGCATTGATTCACATGGAGTCCGAGCGTTTCCTGTCTTCATAACGAAGAAGCCTCCTGCTCATTGTTCTGTGATTAAAGAAATGGCGGGGACAGCTCTTTTAGATGCTAACCATACATTTGGTCCTGTCTCTGCAAGAAGAGGGATGGAACTTGCTCTTGAAAAAGCCGAGCAAACGGGAATCGGGTCATGTAGTATCGTTAATGGCGAATGGATTGTGAATTTGTTCTACTATGCTATGATGGCGGTTCATTCGGATATGATCGGAATTGTCACTGCCCGTGAAGGCCCAGTCTGTGCGCCTTGGGGCGGTGTTAAACCTGTTGGAGGAACAAATCCACTTAGTGTCGGTATTCCCGCTGGGAAAGAGTACCCCATCATTTTAGATTTTGCAACGACGATGGTAGCGCAAGGGCATGTGAAAACCTTTCTCCTTGAGGGAAAACCTTTGCCTGAAGGATGGCTTATTGATACACAAGGCAATCCTGTTAAAGGATATGATCTTTCACTAGACGAATTAGAGAAGTTTTGGGAATCAGGAGGCGCGCTACTACCTTTTGGGACATATAAAGGCTACGGGATTAATTTGGTTATTGATGTGTTGGGTGGAGCATTAAACCTATCTGGAACAGGACAGCGGGCTCAAGGACAAGGCGTATTGATGACCGCAATTAGCATTGATGCGTTTACAACAGTGGTTGAGTTTAAAAAGGAAGTGGATCGCTTGATTAGGGAAGTTAAAGAATCACCTATTCGACCCGGATTTGATGAAGTCTTGTTACCCGGGGAACGAGAACATCGAATGATGATCCAGCGGCAACAAGAGGGCATTCCGGTGGATGAGATTTCGTGGCAAGAGATTCTTAAGGTCTGTCAAAACTTGAAGATTGAAGTAAAAAAGATAATGGAGTGACTCCATTTTTACCGAGATACTTTAGTCTCTAGTTTAGATATGACTTCGATGAGGGCACTGCGTCCCCCTTTGACTTCGGTTATCGCGCGCTTGATACTGGGGATGATACGATCTGGATGTTCAACTTTTTGGCCATGTACACCAAGTGTTTCTGCCATATCTGCATAGTCCCCCGTCATTGAACCGGTCCGATATTGTTTATTCGCGGTTGGAAATCCATTGATTGTTGATAGGGTTGAGTTGTTTAAAAGAATTGTGAGAAGTGGGAGATCTTCCCGTACAGAGGTTTCAATATCCATTCCAACCATTCCAAATGCTCCATCACCCATGATATTGACGACTAATTTCTCTGGTTGCGCGAGTTTTGCACCCATCGCACAGCCTAACGTGAAGCCTAGAGTGGTAGTGTGACCGAAACCGATATAGCCGCGAGGTGTGAGAACTTCATATGTCGTCGATACATGATCGCGAGATTTTCCCGACTCCGGGGTCACAATCGAGTTCTCCCGATCGATGGTATGCATGAGATCCCAGATTACGCGCAATGGATTAATGGGCACTTCCTGGGATGTACAGAGATCGCTCCATTCTGACCACCAAGCTTCTCTCTTTTCGGAGATTGCGGTGAGAAGTTTAGAGTTTGGCGCTTGAACTGCACCCTGTTTGTGGATCTCCTGAATCAATTGTTGTAACACAAGTTTGGCGTCACCGAGGAGGGCGTGATGCACAGAATATCCTTTTCCAATATCAAACTCACAGTTAGTTAACTGAATGAGGGTTTTCCCCGGAGGAATGGGCGCTTGCATCCAGTGCCGTGATAACCCCGCGCCAAGAGCAAAGACGAGATCCGCTTTCGCGAGGAAATGTTTGGCAGCTGGTGTCTGAACATGAGCTGCGACGCCTAAGGATAAGGGATGGTTCTCAGGAAACGCGCTTTTTCCGGTCATTGTTGTGAGAACTGGGATTTGAAGTAGTTCACTTAGTTCTATTAACTCATCCCAAGCCTCTGCATAGAGGATTCCTTGGCCAGCATAGATCACTGGCGCGGAAGCCGCGGCGAGAGCACGTACTGTTATTTCCACATCGTGGGCAGCTGCTGCAGATTTCCAGCCTTTCACGGGAGTATAGTGTATGGTTGATGAAGCGTAATCTTCACGTGCAACATCTCCGGGGAGTTCAAGGACAACTGGTCCTGGTCGACCTGTTCGGAGGAGAGTAAATGCGCGTCGCATTAGGTCAGGAATTTGATCAGGAAAGAGGATCGTTTCTGACCATTTTGTAATATTCCGGTAACTGTCATAGGCATTATAGGATGGAAACGTGTGCAATAAACGTCGATTAGTCACTTCAGGCAGCACCAGGATAGGGGATGAGTCAGCCCATGCTTGAGCTACTCCTGCATAGGCGTTCTGAATTCCTGCACCAGGCTGCATGGTACATACACCAATAGTTTGACCATTAGACACACGACTGAGTCCGTTCGCGATGTCTACGGCGACTCGCTCGGTTCGAGGCATAATGGTGCGAATACCAACTTGAGCCGTGGCATCGGTGAGTTCAATATCAGGGTATAAAGTAATGCATTTCACGTCTTCAAGCTGGAGTATTCGAGCTTCAATCTCCGCTCCTTTCATCATCAATCACTATAGGAGAGATAGATGGCGTTCGACTTATAAGTTCACTACACGCGCACGTGGATGGCTTTAAGATAGAGATACTAATATACTAAAAGAAAAGTGTTGATGAAGAGGACGGCAGACATGGATGTATATGATGAAGGCACTGGAAAACTTCTTGGATGGCATGATCCCGACGATGCTCGACGCTGGGTTCAAGCCAATAAATCCCGAGATCTCATCGATAAGCGGATGAGTGCTTTCGACGCGGTGCATCGTTTTGTTCACAACGATGCATTAATTGTGTTTGGAGGTTTCGGTCATGTGCGCATCCCCTCGATCTTGATATATGAGATGATACGCCAACGTCTTCGTAACCTCTCTATGGCTGCGAAACCCGGATGCCATGACGCCGACTTGCTTATTAGCGCAGGTTGCGTCACAGAGGTGGAAGTGGGCTATTGTTTTGGCCAAGAACTCCGAGGTTTATCAGCTGCTTCGAGGCGCGCTGTTGAAACGGGGAAGTGTCAAGTTGTTGCTGAAATAAGTAATGCAGCATTTCAATGGCGTTTTCTCGCGGCTATGATGGGAATTCCCTTCATACCGAGCCGGGTGCTCTTTGGCACTGATACGTTCACTCATAGTTCATGTAAAGTTGTTCAAGATCCTTACAGCGGAAAACGTGTCTGTTTAATTCCTGCATGCTATCCAGATGTGGCTATGATTCACGTCCATCGATGCGATCGCTTTGGGAATGCACAGATTGATGGAAACCTGGTTGACGACTTCGAAATTGCCCGAGCGGCTCGACGATTAATCATAACAACTGAACAGATTGTCCCCGAATCGAGGATCCGTAAGGAGCCATGGAGGACCGTAATTCCGTTTTATCTGGTTGATGCGGTGGTCGAGGCACCGTATGGATGTCACCCGTGTCAAATGCCGTTAGTTTACTTCTCGGATGAAGAGCATCTGAGTGAGTGGTTACGGTACTCTAAAACACCCGAAGGCACCACGACATATCTTGACAAATATGTATTTGCTGTGCAGAATTTTCACGAATATCTCCAATTGATGGGTGGTGCAACGAAGCTGCAATACCTCCGCCAAGTAGAAGAACTTCAAGCTCCAATGCGGGCACCATGGATCGAGCAGAGGAAACGCTGATGACAGCCGCTATCTCGCATCCATATACGGCTACAGAGCTCTTAGCGTGTATTGCCGCGAGACTGCTCGAAGATAAAAAATCCGTTTTTGTCGGTACGGGATTGCCGATGATCGCGGCGATGTTAGCTCAGCGGACACATGCTCCTCAGCTACTCATGGTATTCGAAGGAGGAGGGATTGGAGCACAAATTCCAGTATTACCGATATCCGTTGGCGACTCCAGAACCTTTCATCGAGCGGTCATTGCATCAAGCATGCATGATGCAATGTCAATCTCCCAAGCAGGATACTTAGATTATGGGTTCTTAGGTGCAGCTCAGATTGATCAGTATGGCAATATCAATACGACCACCATCGGCCCTCATGATCGTCCAATTGTACGCCTTCCCGGGAGTGGAGGAGGAAATGACGTCAGCTCGCTCTGTTGGCGGACTATTATCATTATGCGGCAGGAACAACGACGATTTGTCAAACACCTCGATTTTCTGACAACACCAGGATACCTTTCAGGAGCAGGCGCTCGTGAACGATCTGGACTGCCTGAGAATTGTGGTCCATACCGAGTTATAACACAACTCGGCGTCTATGGGTTTCAAGAAGCTACGAAACAAATGACTTTGATCCAACTTCATCCTGATGTGACGATCCAAGATATTCACGATCACTCCGCGTTTAAGATTCATATCGCTCCAGATCTCATTGAAAGTACTCCTCCATCACTCCGCGAACTTCAGATTTTACATGAGATTGATCCCGCGGGCATCGTCTTTCGGAAAACAATCTCATGATATCAAGTGCTCGAAGAGTGATCATAATCTCATATCTGACAGTGAAGATTAATATATCTGAATGACTAGACTAAGGAATTAATTTTATGAGGTTAGAAAAAACATTGAAAGTATTATTTGTAGCGGGAAGATGGGCTCAAGCAATTGAACAGTCACCGATGCTCACTGAATTGAAAAAAGCCGCTGATGTTGAAATCACCTATGATACAAGCGAAGACGACGTTGCAAAGATGGTTGCAGATGTTGAGGTCATCATCACAGGTGCCCCAATCACTGCGAAAATCATTAATGCAGCGCCTCAACTCAAAATGATTCAAACTACAAGCGTTGGTTACGATGCAATTGATGTCACGACCGCAACAGCCAACGGAGTCATTGTGTGTAATGTTGCTGGCGCGAACGCAAATAGTGTTGCAGAACTATGTTTTGGATTAATACTGGATGTTGCACGACGTATCTCAGCCCACGATCGCTCCATGCGACAGAGTGGATGGGATCGCATCGAACGTGACCGACAAGTACAGATCTGGCATAGCACGCTGGGCATCGTTGGTCTTGGCAATATCGGAAGTCGGATGGCGCAAATTGGACGAAACGGCTTCAACCTCCAAATCTTAGCCTGTGACCCCTATATCACTGGTGATCGAGCGGAGCAATTCGGAGGTAAACTGGTTGATCTTCCGACCTTAATGAAAGAATCGGATATCGTCACTGTGCATACACCCCTCAATGACGAAACACGCCACATGATTGGGTTGAAAGAGCTGCAATTACTTAAATCCACAGCCATTTTCATCAACGCGTCTCGAGGTCCCGTCGTTGACGAACAAGCGCTAATTCAGGTTCTCCAAGAGGGACGGATCAGTGGGGCGGGACTCGACGTCTTTGAGACCGAACCGTTGCCACAGGATAGCCCTCTCCGTCAACTTGAAAATGTGGTTCTGGTACCCCATATCGGTAGCACATCCGGCGCCCTTCGCCACATGCTTGAAGTGTCAATTGAAAACGTACTCCGTGTTGCCAAAGGTCAGCCCCCTCTTCGTATCCAGACACCAGCAACGTACCATCGTAGTGCTAAATGGAAGTAACGCGCGCGTTCTTCCCCCCTTTTTATTCTCACTAAAATTTATTTCAAATCATACTTTTTGCGTAGAGCGAAGAACGACTCCTGATTGTCGTGGGCGACGCGAAGTTGCTCCGCGCTGTGGAGGAGAGATCAGGTATTGGCTTTGATACCACTGCATCCGATCGAGATCAAGTTCGACACCAAACCCTGGTTCAGATGAGATGGTAATCCATCCATTCCGTTGAAAAGGCCGTCCTTTATAGAATTGGAACATAGGCACAGGGTATCCCGGATAAAACTCTTCCGCGATTAAGCCATTGGCGACCGCAGCAGTAAGTTGGGCATTTGCTGGATGTTCTGGTTTATGATGAGGCGCCATATGTATTCCGTATG
>CAJIBO010000046.1_pt1 | contig 14476 bp, 14 predicted proteins | sample 9199371 | NCBI WGS metagenome assembly CAJIBO01 (sample SAMEA7708307, study PRJEB35096) | sediment metagenome | biome: marine neritic benthic zone biome [ENVO:01000025]; feature: sediment [ENVO:00002007]; material: shallow marine sediment [ENVO:03000034] sea grass bed [ENVO_01000059] ... | reverse complement strand
TTGTCGGCGCTGACGTCGAGTACGAAATCGGATTTTGGGGATTTTTTGTTCATGTTGCTGGGTAATTTCCGTATCAAACTGGACAAAGGCACGGACCTTCTCAATGAGGCCGCGTTCAATGTCTTGGAGCTCGTCTTGCGTGAAGCGTGACATAAATGCGAGATTTTGTACCCACCGCCGCCACCCTTGTAGACTCCGATCCAAGGCATTTAATGTGAACAACATTGCATTGATAATTTCGAGGCGATCATTTTCTTCCGATGTTGCGAATTTCTCAAGCGTGTTCAAAATATTTTTACTCTGTTGTAACCACGGCTCAGACACTTTTATCATTCTATGTATAGATTACGCTCTTCATTTACCTTACGCCGATCGATAGTTATCTAGCACTCCCCGATATTTTGCTCTTAACACTGTAAACTCCGCCTTAAGTCAGGAAGCGAACGGGAATTCAAGATATCCGTGGCTTGAAGCCAACCTCGCCGTGCGACCGCAACTCCGTATCTTAAATAATTGAGATGATTTATGCTATGTGCATCGGTGCCAATCGACATCATGACGCCATGTTCCTGTGCAGTTCGACAGTTCACGTCATTCAGATCTAATCGATCTGGAAAAGCATTTATTTCGAGTACTACGTGTTGTTCCATTGCAGCATCGAAGACTCGTTCGAGATTAAAAGCGTAGGGTGCTCTTCGCTGGATTAAACGACCTGTTGGATGCCCAATTGCAGAGACGGTATCGTTATGGATTGCTGTCAAGAGTCGATTAGTAAGCGTCTCAGCCTCATCTTTGAATCCTGAATGGATGCTAGCAATCACAAAATCCAGCTCTTGCAATGCCTGGTTAGAGAGATCGAGGTGACCGGTCGATAAAATATCAACTTCGATGCCTTTTAAAACTTCACAGCTCTGTCCGCTGGCATTCACTGCTTCGATCTCCTGAACTTGCTTCCGCAGACGATCTTCGTTGAGACCATGTGCAATGCCTAGGGCTTGTGAATGATCACAGATCGCAACGTACTCGAAGCCTCGTTTGCTGGCTGCTTCCGCTATCTCAGGAATTGAATGTATCCCATCACTCCAATCTGAGTGAACATGGAGATCACCCTTGATATCAGTCATCTCGATCAATTGCGGCAATGCTTGATGCGCTGCTGCTTCAATTTCACCGCGGTGTTCCCGTAGTTCCGGCTCAATATACGCGAAACCGAGTTGAGCGTAGATCTCCGGTTCAGATGATCCTGCAATCCGCGTATCAGTATCTCGTGTAAACAAACCATATTCATTTAATTTATACCCTTGATCGCTCGCAATTCCTCTTAATTTGATGTTATGTTCTTTGGATCCAGTAAAGTATTGAAGAGCAGCTCCAAACGATTGGCGAGGCACAACGCGAAGATCAACTTGAAGATTCGAGCGTAGTATAACGGTGCTTCGTGTTTTACCTTGTGAAACTACTCGAGCTACATCTGGCATCGTGATGAAGTGCTCGGTAACTTGCAATCCATTCTCGGCAGCAATAAGGATATCGAGGTCGCCGACGGTTTCCTTCATTCGGCGCGCTGAGCCAGCCACTTCAATTTGTTGGACTTGAGAGCATTGAGCTAATAGGGTTTTAATTTCTTCAACAACCGGTAGAATCTGATTCAATAAAAATCGCTGTTGCTGTCCCTGAAACGTTTGGATAGCCTGAAGGATACTCTGTTCCGATCGCTGTCCAAAACCTTTCAAGTTCCGTAATTGTCCATTCTTAGCAGCCTTTTCAAGCTGAGCAATTGATGTTATTCCCAGTTCGCGTGTTAATCGCAGAGCGGTTTTCGGACCGATACCTTCAATACTGAGAAGCGCAAGGACACCAGGTGGCAGCGATTCCCGGAGTTCTTCGAGGTGACTGCTAGCTCCTGTTGTAAGATACTTGTCAATTGTCGTGCCGATTCCCTTTCCTACACCTGGAATTGTCTCTAGTTTTCCGCGTTCATGGAGGGTTCGAATGTTTTCCGGGAAGGCCTCAATTCGTTGAGCAGCCCGAAGATACGCACGACTACGAAAAAAATCTCCTTGCAGAGAATATAACTCTCCTATTTGGTAAAGGAGGCGGGCGACGTCAGCGTTTGAGCTCATAACTCCGTCCTCTTTTCGGACACTCGCTTTCTCATTCAATATACGTGCGCACGTTATTGATGTTAGCTACTCACTGATTGATCAGACTTTTAGCTACACAGTATATATACTCCTCCATTTTCATTACGTCCGACGACTTTCATGCGTATCTGAGTAGAGGTAGGAGTGTCATTCCATATTTCACGTATAGAAAATTCGCAGATTGGAATGTTGACGTAGGGACCCAATTAAGTTTTACAGTGATACGGGATTACGCGCGTTTTTTTAATACATCTGAATATTTAAGCAGATTGTGTATAAGATATGGTTGAGGGTATAGCGTGGCCAATTTATTAGACACTTTGATAGTGAAAGGATTGCCTTTGGAGAATCGCCTTGTTCTCCCGCCAATGCAAACGAGCTTAGCTACAGCCCAAGGTAGCGTTACTGACAAATTAATCAAGTATTATGTTCAGCGATCCCAGGCTCCAGGGTTAATCATTGTCGAACATAGTTATATCTCGCCAGAAGGGCGAGTGAGTGATAAACAGCTTGGTATATATAATGATTCTTTAATTCCAGGACTCGAAAGTCTCTCAAGCCAAGTACATAGTACAGGAACTCCAATAGTTATTCAAATCAATCACGCGGGGCGGAAGGCGAGTACAGATGTAACTGGGGTTCAACCTGTCGCACCTTCACCTACCACATCTGCTCGTGAACTCACGAGTGATGAACTCCCCAATCTCGTGGATCAATATGTTGCTGCCACAGAACGTGCGATAAAAGCTGGTTTTGATGGTGTAGAAGTACACGGTGCCCATGGATTTCTCCTCAACCAATTCTACTCACCTTTAGCAAATCAACGTACTGATTTCTTTGGAGGTTCCTTGGAGAATCAGATGCGCCTCCCGCTTGAGATTGTGACTCGAGTCAGACAGATTCTTGGTAACCGGCTACTTCTTTACCGTTTGGGCGTGGTTGACTTAGAATCCAATGGAATTCAAATAAATGATTCAAGGCTTTTTGCCCGCAAACTCGTCGATGCAGGTGTTGACATAATTGACGTATCTGGAGGACTCTGTGGAAGCCGCCCCACGCAGTTAGAGAAGACTCAGGGATTCTTTATTCCTCAAGCTCACACCATTAAACAGAGCGTTGATGTTCCAGTGATTGGTGTTGGCGCTATAAGAGATCCAGAATATGCGAATCGCCTTATTACGGAAGATACAGTTGACTTGATCGCGGTGGGACGTCCCATGTTAAATGATGCAACATGGGCAACTCATTTTCTTAATAAATTACGAATCTAATTCCTTAATTCCCGAGCTAGCTAGCTCGGATGTCTTCAACAACTGAATGAATTAAAAGAAGTTCGTCTACGACGTCTCTTTTGGGACGTGCAGACACTAATTTGGGGATGAAGATGTAAACCTGTGCTTGGTTTGATAAAAGATAATCCATGAGATAATTGTAAAAATACCAATAATCCCCGCGATGACGTAAAAAATACTGACAACGTAACCGATGTCTAAGAGACTACCCACAAGAATTGGACCAACGATAATTCCTATGTCACCAGTTGTACGCAATAAGCCCACCATAAGACCTCGATTCTCAGGCTGAGCTGTATCAAGAATCATAGTGAAAGGCGTGGGTTGAAGTAGACTAAATGCTACACCGAGTGGAACTGCAGTGAGAGCCAGTGTGACGAAATTTGAGGCTCCACTAATGACCGTGACTGCAAAGACACACATAGCAAGGCTGAGAACGAGAAGACGGCGCCGCGAAATTTTTACTTCCAATCGAGGAACAAGCACATTCAATCCGAGGACTGCAATCAGCGAGGTGAAACTAAACACCAAACCGATCTGAGTAGAAGTTAACTGCAAGATATCAACTCCATAAAGGGGAATCATGGTTCCTCGAATACTGCTGTACATGAAGAACATGATAAACGTGGCAGTGCAAAGAACCATAATGATTGGGTTCTTTACCATGGCTGTTAGCTGAGACCGGTGAATTGCATCACGCTGTAGCGTGGGTGTTTCAGAGAATTGCATCCGGAGTACAATAATTAATCCTATGCAGGTGATACCTACAGCAGTGAAGAAGATGAAACGGATGCCAAATATATCCGAAAGGACACCGCCTAGAGTAGGCCCCAAAATTCCTCCCATAGAAAACATGCTTTGGTACCGGGCAATATCTTGTTGCCGTTGCGCGGGAGAAGAAATCTCACTAACATATATCACTCCAGCGATCATAGCGAGTGCTGATCCAGCACCGACAATCATCCTGGCAATGATTAATTCAAAGTAGGATTGTGCAAAGCCGGCTATTAAATGGGAACTCATTGAGAGAGCTAATCCCGCGAGTAAGAGAGGTCGTCGTCCAAATCGATCCGTTAATATTCCTCCTGGAATTTCCACAAAGACTCGAGTCAGTCCAAAAGATGACATCACAAAACCAACGACGGCGTATGATACTCCAAAAGATGCTACATAGATAGGAAGTAATGGCTCAATTATGCTAATAGCGAGAGCTAAACTGAATTGGACTATACAAACTAAAATGAAATTTTGACGATGAACAATCTCTGTGATGACCATATACCTTTTCTCACAGGTTTAAAGTGGATCTTTGCCTCATTTGTGAAGATATTGTTATGTCACATCATTCTGAATATGGTTTAGAGTCGAGGTTTACAAATAATTTCTTTCACGATCATCTCAAAGAAACGATGTGTGTTGCTCGGTTGAACGACAAGGGCTGTATCAGCACCTCCACCTGATCCACCAATACCTATTACTTCTTCATCTGTGCGAATCAGTCCTGCATCAGCAGCCATACATGTTATTTCACAGACAACTTTAACGCCCTGTCCGAAACGTCGGAGTACATGGGCGATAATTTCATCTACTTGAATCGTATTAAATTGGTGATGTACTGCCCGTCCTAATGTACCAAAAGCATGTGCTGCATGAAGGACAATACCTCCGTTGTGTTCGATGCATCTTCGATACTCGGGGCGAAACCGTGACTCGTTCGCGTGACGGAATCCATATACACTGCCAACAACAATACATCGTTGTTTTTTGAATAGTTCCGATGCTATTACGCCTGTGGCTCCAGTTGATGACGCTATTACAATATTTTGAATTCCGAGGCACTCTGCGCGTTGTTTCGCGAGTTGCAGAGTTTTATCTGTGTTTTGTTTTCCTTGCTGCGAAAAATATGTAATTGATAATTCTTGATTTGGCATAGTATTCCTCAGTTAAGTAATTTTGTGTGAACAATAAAGCTTGCGGATAATAAAGATATCACGTAACTCTGTGATGACTCCGAGCGAGCTACTGATGCCTGGACCGCGCATTATCTTAAATGATGGGATATGCACCTATCTGTTTCCAGGTAGAAAGCATCGAAAGGACGTTTTCACTACGGCATTGGTTGTGAATTGCATGACTCGCACTAAGCATATAGCCGCCTCCTTGAGCTCCTGCTTTAATGCAGTTCGTTGTCTCAATGGCTGTCGCTTCAGGGGTTCCTTGCACCAATGTGTTCAAACTGACATTACCGATGAGACTAATCTTGTCTCCCCATCGCTCTTTCATTTCACTGATAGTGATGCCAGCCGTCGATTCGAGTGGTTCGATTGCATCGTATCCCGCGTCTATAATGCCGGGCATTAGTGGACGAACGTCTCCACATGCGTGTTGGAATGCGGGAATTCCTCGTTTATGGATTTCAGACACCACGTGCTTCACCCAAGGTTGAATATGCTTCATAAAATGGTGAACAGAGAAGAAGGGGCCCGAATGATAGGCATAATCATCATATATAATAATTCCATCAGCCCCTTCATCGCTCGCCATCTTCACTCTAACGGCTGTTCGCAACGCCGAGTCACGGATAATCTCATCAAGGAAACGAGGATTAGTGTATAAGTAACGGAGGAAATTGGGGATGCCACACGCTTCCATCACAAGTTCAACGACGCTTCCGGCTCCAATCAACAGAAACAGATCATGGTCTTCAGCGATCTTCTTTGCCTCTCGGACACGATCAATTCGCCACTCTGTTACCGGAGGTGGACGCTGTGTCATAAATTCCTTATACTTTGAGGGGGTAGGTAAATAACCTCCCATATACGCTTCTGAGATTCCGCCAATCAAACGAGTGCTCTTAATGCGTCCGGTTTCATCAACATACTGATCCTGATCGAGCTGCTGATTAAAGGTTGGATCCACTAATATTCCCATTTGCATGAAACTCAAATCAAACTTCTTTATGATATCTATCTGCGCTTTCATATATCGCGTATAGCTTTTACTACTGGGCTTGCTCTGTGCTTTTGAAATAACTTGAGGCGAAAAAGATTTATCAAAGATAGCGGGATGTGGTGATCCGAAAAAGGGTACATGATCGGGTTCTTCCATGTTTAATGCAGCATAGACCCGATCCCTCGAGTTCATTCTTGAGGTTTCCTTTTAGTCACCCAGGTCTGACACATCGAGACACCGTCAACGGCATCTTTAGCTCGATAATCTGCACCAATTTGTTTTGCCACTTCATCCGTGAGGGTGGCTCCTCCAACAATCACTTTAACTGTATCACGCAATCCCGCTTCTTGAAGCGCTTGAATAACCCGTTTCATCTCGGCGATACAAGGCGAAAGTAACGCTGAAAGACCGAGAACATCAGGTTTTTCAACTCGCACTATTTCCACAAATCGAGCTTCAGGAACATCAATTCCTAAATCAATAACCGTGAATCCTGCGCCTTCCAAGAGAATGCTGACTAGATTCTTCCCGATATCATGCAGATCACCCTTCACGGTGCCAAGAACGACTTTACCTTTAGGAACACGATCTTTCTCTTTCAGATAAGGCTCGAGCACTTGCATGCCCTTCATCATGACATCCGCTGCTACGATGAGTTCCGCAAGATAATATTCCCCTTCTTCAAATTTTTGGCCAACGATTTCCATTCCTTTAGCCATTCCCTGAGTAACCGCGACATACGCTGGTATTCCCGCAGTGATCGCATCTTGCGCGGTTTGTTCTATATTCTCAAAATCAAGATTGACGATACACTCAGATAATTGATTGAGAAGGTTTAATTCACTCATCTTGACCACTCACTTCTTCCCTTAACAGTACAATATCTGTATGATATTTAGCCTTCTGAACAAAAGTGACTACTGGTTATTTAGTGTATGGTGGCAATTTATGCCGCTTCAGATAGTCATCCCACCGATCATTATAATTCGCCTCAACCGGTTCCAATACGATCTTAAATTTCACGTTTCCATGAGTTTCATATCCTCGGTCATAATAGTGTTGTACGTCGCACATATGGCAGGTAAAATATCCTTCCGAGTTAGTTACGCTCAATCCTAATTCGCGAGGAGATATTCCTGCACTTAGGCTTCTATAAAAGGGCGCAAAGTTCAGTAAGAGCGGATAGCAGTTCGCGTGACCTGGATCGGTATCCTGAACAATCGATTTTCCTTCCAATTCTGAGTCAGGCCATTCATCATCTCGATAGATTAACGCTGTATCAATAATAATTCGGCTACCAGGATTATAAGCAGGGCATTCTCCAGTCACTTCGATGCATTCTAGCACTATTTTTCGTTTGGATTTTTCTGTCATCAATTTCTCTCTCCTAGTTCCTACGGGCTAGTCAAGGGCTCTGTTCGGTAACGATAGAATACGTTACCATATCCTCGTGGAGGCCCAATCATTGGGCATTTTGAAGTCGGGCCTTCACCACCTTGAAATTGATATGGCTGATATTTATGCATGATTCCTGCTAAGAATGGGAGACAGATCTCCCGAGTTTTACTCATGTTGATCGTATCATTTTCGATGACCACTTCATCGCCAACTGAATACACAGGGCAATGCCCTTCAACACCAACAATTTCTGCGATCACTCGAAACTTACTTTCAAATCGTGATTTAGTCAACATCGACACCTTAATTTGAAATATCAAAAGATGTTAATAAAGAACATAGATGAATCATCATATGATGTTGTATAAATCACAAGATGAAGGTAATTGACTGTGGAAAAAAAGATTCTTTATTTTGAAACCAAAGGGCCATCTAATACAGATAAAATCCTAGCAGCTGTCAAAGAACGGGCAATCGATTTAGGAATAAACTTCATCGTTATTGCTACTACTCATGGATCCACCGCATTGAAAGCTGTTCAAGTCTACAAAGGTACGGGGATTCATCTGGTCGCTGTGTCAATCTCGGAAGCCTTCCAGAAAGAGGGCTGGGTGATGACGCGTGATGAACGCCTCCAACTCGAGGAACAAGGGGTCAAAGTTTTAACAGGTCTCCATGCTCTAGGAGATAATGTCACTACAGCGTACATAGATAAATTTGGGGGAATATCGGTTGAAAACGCGATCCGGGAAACGCTTTATCGATTTAGTCAGGGCATGAAAGTATGTGTCGAGATTGTGTTAATGGCTGCAGATGCGGGATTAATTTCTCTAGATAAAGAAGTTATCGCCATAGGGGGGTCCGGGAGTGGAGCTGATACAGCTATCGTGGTTAAACCCGCGTATCCCATGAGGTTTTTTGACATGGAGATCCGAGAAATTATCGCTAAGCCACGTATCCCATAAGGACGTTTCACGCGTATGACCGGCCCTTAATTATTTTCAAGTTGTACGGAATAAATTCTTATCATAATAAGGACATGTGTTCTGTAAACATTCATTATTGAGAGAGCTAAATTCGCAGGTCACATATTGTTTTGTTGGTAAAGATACGTCAAAATGTGTTTTCAAAAATTCCATAACAGAGGAGATCGCTAAGAACGTGTTTCGTTTACAGCATCGTGGACCTCCGTGTTCAGCTATAGATCGAAGACTCTCGGCAGTGATTAGGTTGCTAAGTCGCCACTCCTGTCGTGAGAGTGGACTCGCATCGGTAATCAAGCTGATGAAAATACCAGCACCAACCGCAGCTCCACAAGTACCGTAGTATCCACAGAATCCGCCCAGCACGTTGTCGGCTCTCTGTCGTGCTTTTAAGATTTTTGGCTTTTTCAAAGCGGGTTTATGAACTGTGTTGTAGTACGCAGCGAGCAATGCTGCAGGGATGAGAAAGTGATGTTCTGGTCCATGCATCATTATTCTTGAATCTCGCATTAATGTCAACACGATTTCAATTGGGTCTTGAAGAGCTGTAGACTGACAAAACGCTTCGATAACGTCATTCCCACTTGCACTATGACAGGAATCACAAACATAATGACCTGATTCACATCGGACTTCAGTGAGAAATTTGCTATGGCAGTAGCTACATTCCGATAACAGGGGCTGGCTATAGATTAGCGGCTTTCCACAGATCATGCAACCTGATTTATGCGTTTTCAATATTCTCATCCTGTCAGGTGATTCGGGATATACACGGTGCTATAAATGAAATACATTATGTTTTTTGAGCGTGAATGATAAGATTCAGGTGTGCGGGGCATCATTAGATTGAGGGTAGTTGCAGTATAGTCCGCGCATCTTTTGGGGTCGCTATGTCTCTGCCATATTCATGAGCGATTCTCATAATGCGCTCCACGAATTGAGCGTTTCGCCTGACGAGTTCTCCTTTTTGATAGTAGATGTTGTCTTCCATGCCCACACGGATATGTCCTCCCATTACAAGTGCATGCATAGAGAGTGGAAGATGAGCCCGACCAATACCTACGATCGACCATGTGGCTTTTTCAGGGATCATCTCATGCATATATATCAATGCTTTAGGAGTCGCGGGGCTTCCATAGGGGCTACCTAAAATGAATTGATAGTGAAGGGGCTCGTCTAAGAGTCCCTGTTGGCGCATTCGTAGACTTGTCCTAATCATGCCTACATCAAATATCTCAAGTTCAGGCTTTACTCCGCGCTCTTTCATTTGACTTGCTGCGATACGTAAAAACTCGGGGGAGTTTATGAACACGGATTGTCCCAGATTAATTGACCCCATGTCTAAGGATGCGAGTTCTGGACTGAGTTCAAGGACTTGTAAACGTTGGGAAAGTGGTAGATTGAGACCAGGAATACCACTCGTTGTTAAGCAGAGTATTAAATCCGTCTTCTCTCTAAGTGGCTCGATTACTCGACGAAATAGCGTTAAATCCTGTGTGCCGATACCTGTTTTCACGTTACGTACATGAATATGTACAATGGCTGCCCCTGCTTCCCAACACTCAAAAGCGGATTGGGTGATTTCCTCAGGAGTTATTGGAATAAACGGTGTCCTTTCTCGGGAGATTCGGCTTCCTGTGATTGCTGCTGTTATTATTAATTTATCCATTGATATCTCCTTTCCCTTTCGATGTTATTACTCTACGCGCGTGTATAGCTATTTCAGTGCTGAAGTAGATTGCCCATTAATTGACGGGCTAAGCTTATCATCTCCTCTTCAGTTTCGCGACATTCGCTGAGGATTTGGGTGCGGGGTTTTCCGACAGCTTTCAATTCGTCTGCATAGAGCTCCGTCCAACGTGTTACATCCTTCAGATTCAATTCGAGATGAAAAAGGATCCCGTGAATCTGTTTCCATGAAACCGCTTGTATGAGACAGGGGTCACCGCTGATTAGGTGTTTTCCTCTAGGAGGAACAGTGAATTGATCGCTATGCCATTGGAAAACGGGGAATGATGGTGGAAATTTTTTGAATAGGGGGTCGGAGATCCCGTCTTGGGTTAGGTGTACAATGTAATTGCCTATCTCCTTGACAGGTGCGGATGTGACTTCGGCTCCAACGAGTTTCATCAGGAGTTGGGCACCGCAACATACTCCTAGGCATGGAACTTGGTGTTTAACGAGGTGCGCTAAATACTGCCATTCACTCTGTAGAAATGGGTGTCGATTGACATGATTTGCAGAAATTGGGGTAGGGCCTACTATGAAGATATCAAAATCCTCAATTTTTGGAAATTGTGTTATGTGTGTTGCTTTATATGCATGAAAAACTTGATGGCTGATGTGATAGTCTTTAAGGTACTGATCATATGCGCCAAGAGTTTCCATAGGATCGTTTTGGATGATTAATACTTTCGGTGTTCGCATTCGTACCTCACCGGTTCTTATCGCTTAACTATCCTTATCGTTCTTCAAGAGACTAGGATATGATGTTTGATGATAAACTCAGTAGATGATACTATTTTAAATTCAACTGTGAAACGCTAGTCGGTATCAAGATTTTCTGATGTTTGTGCCTAAACTATTTGTATTTAAATCCTTTAATAATTATATTATTTACGCGAGTATGTGGTAGAGGACGTCTAATGACATCAGAAGAGTCGACCATCGAAGTACTTCTAAAGGAACAACGAGTCTTTCCTCCTTCGAACGCTTTGGTAGAACAGAGCAATGTTAAACAATGGATGAATAAGCATTCGATCAAAACGTATGAAGAGTTGCTTGCGCGATCCCAAGATCTCGAATGGTTTTGGGGGGAGATGGCTCACGAATTCGTAGAGTGGTATAAGCCATACAGTAAAGTGTTAAAGTGGACTCCACCCTGGGTGGAATGGTTTGTTGGTGCTAAATACAACATAGTTCACGATGCCTTAGATAAGCATGTTCAGAGTTGGCGAAGGAACAAAGTTGCATATATTTTCGAAGGTGAACAAGGCGATATTCGGAAATTAACCTATTGGGATCTCAATGTTCAAGTGAATCGATTAGCGAATGCGTTAAAGGATCTTGGCATTGGGAAAGGTGACAAAGTAGGAATCTATCTGCCGATGATTCCTGAACTTCCTATTACAATGCTAGCATGTGCAAAAATTGGAGCTATTCATAGTGTGGTTTTCAGTGGATTCAGTGCGCTAGCGTTCAGGGAACGCATCAATGATGCTGGGGCTCGATTGGTTGTGACTTGTGATGGATTTCATCGACGGGGAAAGGAGATTCCATTGAAACAGCAAACTGATGAAGCTTTAAAATGGGCTCCTACCGTCGAAAAAGTCATCGTGCATCGCCGAACTGGTTCAGAGATTCCATGGAATGGAGAACAAGATTGTTGGGCGCATGATTTAACTGCTGATCAATCCTCTCACTGTGACACGATGAGACTAGATGCGAATGACATTCTCTACATCTTATACACATCAGGGACGACTGGACGTCCTAAGGGAGTTTTGCACGCACATGGAGGCTATGCAGTTGGCACCGCAACTACTCTTAATTGGGTTTTTGACCTGAAAGACGACGACGTCTGGTGGTGTGCAGCAGATATTGGTTGGGTTACTGGACATAGCTATATAGTATATGCCCCACTGATTTTAGGAGTAACATCGGTTATGTATGAGGGAGCACCTGACTATCCTAAGCCTGATCGGTGGTGGTCCATAATTGAAGACCATGGAGTGACGGTATTATATACCTCGCCCACCTCGATTCGCATGCATATGCGTTATGGTGAACGATGGACACAAATGCATGATTTATCAACACTTCGCCATTTAGGTAGTGTGGGTGAGCCGATAAATCCTGAAGCATGGATGTGGTACTATAAGCACATTGGTGCAGAACGGTGTCAAATCATGGATACTTGGTGGCAGACCGAGACGGGGGCTTTTGTCATCTCACCGCTTCCAATCACTCATCTTAAGCCCGGGGCAGCAACCAGACCTCTTCCCGGCTATTCCGCGCAAGTGTTTAATGCAAAAGGTGAGTCAATTTCTAATTCAGGAGGTGAATTAGTGCTCGTGACACCTTGGCCAAGCATGCTTCGTGGTTTATTTAAAGCACCTGAACGGTATCAACAATATTACTGGAGTCGCTTTCCCGATGTTTATCTAGCTGGCGATATTGCGCGGTTAGATCAAGATGGATATTTCTGGATACAAGGACGTGCAGATGATGTTCTCAAAATCTCGGGTCATCGTATCAGTAACTCAGAAATAGAGTCCGCTGTCGTTAGCCATCGAGCCGTAGCGGAAGCAGTTGCTATCGGGAAAACCCATCCAATAAAAGGTGAATCGATCAGTGTATACGTGGTTTTAAAAGAGGGCGTGCGCCCGAGTGACAAGCTTCGAATTGAGTTGCGCGAGCATGTTGCGCAGGAAATCGGGAAGATCGCGCGCCCAGATGAAGTTTGGTTTGTCCGCGATGTGCCCAAGACCCGAAGTGGAAAAATCATGCGTCGAGTTGTTCGTGCGAAAGCCTTGGGAGAACCAGTAGGCGACATCTCAACACTGCGGAACCCTGAAGCTGTAGAAGAATTAGGAAAAGCCGTATAAGTGTAATGAACTTCTCTCTTCATTGTATTAATTATGACTCTTCATAGATATGTTCCTGAAAAATATTATACCGCTTTGGGTTCCTTTGAACCTGTGCTCAGAATAAAAAAAGGAGATACCGTGATCACGACCACCGTAGATAATGCGGGTTACGATGCATCGGATCAACAAGTGACACAACGAGGCAATCCACAAACCGGCCCTTTTTATGTTGAACCCGCTGAACCTGGCGACACATTAGTCATTCAATTCGATCGACTCTGGCCCAATAGACGGATTGGACGCAGTTCGAAAGTTATCGCTTATAATACTATTGATCCTGACTTCGTTCCTAAAATGCCATCAAGGTATCCCCGGACCTATGTGGAATGGGAACTCGACATGCAGACAGGATCTGCCACTTTACTTCAAGCTGATGGTTCGCAGGGTACCATAGAGCTTCCTCTCTCTCCAATGATGGGCTGTTTCGGAGTGGCTCCTGACCGTGGACAAATTATTTCCTCCAGCACCTCAGCTGCCCACGGAGGGAATATGGATTACAACGGCTTCATAACAGGAGTTACAGTTTATCTGCCTGTATTCTCTCCAGGAGGACTTCTCTTCATGGGGGATGGCCATGCCCTCCAAGGCGATGGGGAGATTTTAGGAACCGGTATTGAGGTCTCCTTTGATGTTCAGTTCACAGTTGATGTACTGAAAAATAAAACGATCAATTGGCCACGGGGAGAAAGCGCTGACTACATTTTCACTGTTGGAAATACGCGGCCATTAGATCAGGCACTTCAACACGCGACAACTGAAATGATTCGGTGGCTACATGAAGACTACACTTTAGATACTAACGAGATTCACCAATTGATGGGCCAATGTATTGAATATGATGTTGGGAATGTCTATGACCCAGCATTCACAATGGTGTGTAAGCTAAACAAGTCATTTCTAACGGACTTTGGGCTACAGAGCTAGCTATTTTTTGCGTGCGCTTATGTTTTTTGCTCAGTGTAGTGTCTGTAAATGCTTAAATGAGTTCTCTTCTAAGACTAACCTGAAGGACAATGAATGAATCCCCTACTAATTCCAGCGAATTAAAAATCTTTGTT
>CAJIBO010000007.1_pt1 | contig 14539 bp, 16 predicted proteins | sample 9199371 | NCBI WGS metagenome assembly CAJIBO01 (sample SAMEA7708307, study PRJEB35096) | sediment metagenome | biome: marine neritic benthic zone biome [ENVO:01000025]; feature: sediment [ENVO:00002007]; material: shallow marine sediment [ENVO:03000034] sea grass bed [ENVO_01000059] ... | reverse complement strand
GAAAAAAAAGTTATTTCGACGTCTGACTTTACTTATCCTCAATTTAATAGCTGCGAAATCATCCCATAAGCTAAGCTTATATCCCAAGCATGCAGCATCATGTCCTGAAGAGTGTGAACAGATGAAAGTTATTCCCTTCCAAAACGTTGAAGAGGAACAGGCAGAGCAAGGAGCACACAAAGTTACTGTACGGTGGCTAATAACTAAAGTCGATGGAGCTGAAAATTTCGCCATGCGTTATTTCACAGTCGCAACCAAGGGATTTACGCCGTATCATCATCATGATTGGGAGCATGAAGTCTTCATTCTCGAAGGTCAGGGGGTGGTGAGAATTGGAGACCAATCAAACGAACTTGAGAAAGGCATTGTAATCTTTATTCCACCAAACGTTAAGCATCAATTTACTAACACGTCTGCCCAGCCACTTCGATTCCTTTGTATGATTCCGAATCAAACAAAGGACGCAAGTTAGTAGTAAACGTGATAAGCTTAAATAACTTGAAGCAAGTAGCGATAAGAGGACTCCGATAAGGGTAAGCGATGAAAAATGGAGTTGTATAAAGCATATTATAAAGGAAATGCCATGGACTTTTCCCTCCCCAATGATTGGACTGTTCTCGGCATCGGTGAACCTAAAGAAACACCGGCCATTTCCGCACTCGACACCGCATTAATTACGAAATTAGAGAACCCAATTAATGCACCCAACATCCTGCAACGAGCAGCCTCAGCACGAAACGCAACGATTATTGTCGATGACCAAACTCGACCGACGCCCGCCCATCAATTGCTCCCAATAATCTTACATGTACTCAATTCCGCAAATATTTCAGATGAAAACATTAATCTAATTATCGGACGCGGTACTCACCGAATACCTACAGAACAAGAGATACAAACCAAAATTGGAAACGACGTTTATGATCGCATTCCCATCGAAATACACGACCCCGATAACCAGCAAGCATTAACCTACATTGGAGACTCAACCTTAGGTACCCCCATCTGGATCAATACTAAAGTAGTCGAAGCTGACCTAACACTTGCAATTGGTAACATCGTTCCCCATTATTTTGCGGGCTATGGTGGTGGAGGAAAAATCATATTACCAGGCGTCTCAGGTCGTAAGACCATTGTGAAAAATCACACTCTTATCAGAGATCCCAACACAATACAGGGGAGACTTAAAGGCAATATCGTCTACTCAGACATGCTCGAAATAGCGCGAAAAGCCGGGTTAGACGTTAAGATCGACGTAATACTCAACATGGAAAATCAAATTGCTGACCTTTCTGTTGGAGAAGTAGGAGCAGAGCATGCTCAAGGAATAGCTCGATTTAATGAAATTTATGGATTTCGCCCTCCACGCAAAGCAGATATTACAATTACTTGTGGCTACCCCCTTGAGACTAACTTAATCCAATCAAGCAAAGCAGTAATGTCCGCAGACCTCATAACAAAAGACAAGGGAACTATAATTCTTGTGTCAGCGTGTTATGATGGTACAGGCCATGGCCTATATGAAACGTTACGAGAAAAACCGGAACCTGAGGAAGTCATAGATTGGATAGCGCATGGGAAATCTCTCCCCAGCGGTGGTCCAGTAGCGAGTAGAACGCGAGCAATCCTCAAGAAGAAACAAGTTGCAGTGGTAACTGATGGTGTAACATCTCAGAAAATAGAAGACATCGGAATGATTCCTTATACAACACTATCTGAAGCTATTACCGATCTTGCAACTTCCCATAAAACCGCGGATGTCATCATTCTGCCTTCCGGTTCATCAGTGAACCCCCTCATATAACCCCCTCTATTTCCCAATGATGATTCACTAGATATTAATAGCAACACAGCTATTCTTCATAAGTATTGAAATGACTATTAGGAGATTTAATATGTATCCGATTGGAAAACCGATCCACGAATTAGAAACCCCCGCTCTATTACTCGATCTTGACGCTTTTCACTGGAATATCAACAAAATGTTTACTTTTGCGAAATCAGCAGGTGTGAATGTCAGACCTCACGCTAAAACCTTCAAAGCAGCTGCAATCTGTAATAAACTGTTAGAGGCTGGAGCTATCGGTTTGATGACTCAAAAGTTAAGTGAAGCTGAGGCCTTGTTGCACTCAGGCGTGCTCTATGGGGATAAAAACATCCTTATTAGCCAAGAGCTTGCTGATCCCTATAAAATTGCGAAACTTGAAGGTCTTAATGTCGCAATGGGTGAAGGGAAAGTCCTTACATCTATTGAGAACGAGCAAGAAGCTAAATTGCTTTCTCAACATGCCCTTAAATGGGATATTTCTCAGCACGTAATTATCGAAATGACTCAAGGCCGATGTGGCGTCGCGCCTGGTAATCCCACTGTCGAGCTAGCAAAGAAGGTCGCATCAATGAAAGGCTTAACTTTTCGCGGAATTTATGGCTATGAAGGACCCGTTGATCGAGATACTGCGCTTCAACGCAACAAACTCACAGTTGATACTGCGAATCAGATCCGTGAAGCTGGAATTGAAGTTGAGATCGTCAGTGCAGGGTCAACTGGAACATACGAGATCACAGGTACATATCCAGGCATAACCGAAATCGAACCCGGCTCCTTTGTTTTCGGAGTAAGCAGTGAAGGCACAGGCTACGGATTTAAATCAATAAACAATGTTTACTTCAAACCCTCTCTCTCAGTCCTCACTCAGATTATTGGGTCCAATTTCACTGATCGAATAGTTACAGATGCTGGAGCAAAAGTTATGTCCCAAGGTTTCGATATGCCTCGTGTTCGTGTGAACGGAAATTTGATTGACTGTGATGAAGTCCGATTGTCGGAAGAACATGGAACCGTCCGCTTCGATAAAGACAGTGAAATTCGACCTCAATTATCGTGGGGGCAAAAAATTGAATTTATACCAAGCCATTGCTGTACATGTATTAACCAGCACGACCGGCTCTTTGTTGTAAAAGATGGTAAACTCGCAGCTGTCTGGCCTATAACGGCGAGGGGACACTACACATAACAAAGTCCTCCCGGCTCTTCCATATTCGCGTGTAGGTTGGCCAGCCACTAATTAGTTAGATGAAAATCTGATGGGGCAAACGAATTTTCTACGTAAACTTCTTCAAAGCAACCATGGTATTGTTAACCTTTCAGAGCTTGTAACCGAAACAGGTTTGAATTCGTCCGAAATCATATCGTATCTCCACGAATATCAACAGTTAGGACTAGTTCATTCGACTGGAGACCAGATTTCTATCTCTCCTTACCAGAAAGTCCAACTCGCAATCTTAGCAATTCGCTGTGGATTAGATATTGAGGAGATCTCCCAAACATTGGATTGGCGTGAATTTGAGGATATCGCCATGGCTGTTTTAACTCATCATGGCTTCTCTAATCTCAAGCATTATCGATTTAAAAGCCAAGACAAAGGTCATGAGATTGATGTCCTGAGCTTTAAGAATCCACTAATTCTCGCAATTGAATGTAAACACTGGAAACGGAGTTGGCAAAATTCTGTGATTAAACGCATTGTTGATAAACAACAAGAGCGCGGAGCAGCATTATCCCGATCATGGCAAGATCCGTCAAAGCATCCTCCTCCTTCAATGATCCCCTTGCATAAGCATTGTACAATTATTCCTGTTATTCTTACTCTTCATCTAACACCTCTTAAATGTTACAATAAGGTTCCAATCATCCCGATATTTTATTTTCAAAATTTTTTAACTACTGAACTCTATACACAGCTCCCCAATTTCCAAACATACGATATATTTACTAATTGATTTACGCTGGTGCAAGTTAACTATCGAGTTATACAGTTAACTAACTCAGTAATCAACTGGGGTTTTCACAACTGTCGTGACAAAAGGGAATAGCTACTCAGTTCGATAGCTTTGGTTGATTTCTACTAATACGCGCGCGTCTATTACTTTCTCTTCTTTAAAGTCGAATAACCGTTCTCGTTTTGAGTGTAAACTTCCTATCTCCGTCAGGTCTATCGATTTGTCCTCGTTCATTCATGATGTTCAGAATATATTCGAGCATGGCTTGATCCCAAGTAATGCCGAAATACTCATGTAAGCTCGCATTAATCGACTCTGGGTTCCATGTTTCGGTCTGATCTTCACTCATGAGCCTAACAATTAATGTGCTTGTGTCTTCAATCCAGTTCCAAGGATAGATAAACCAATACCAATCTGTTACTTTTTCTGCATAATAATCGGGTATGCGTTTTGAAGAGGTAATGTATTGCATGACGCCTACTCGGCTCTCTTCAGGATGCAGATTTCCTAAATGCTCAGACGCAGTGATTAAACTCTCTCCCGTATCCGTGATATCATCAAAAATGAGGATGCGTTTACCCGCTAATGAAGTCGTTACCGGGTATTTGATTATGGCTTCATTACTTGTTTTCCCGGTCTCGAGCCAATGCTCGACCTTTAAACTCACGAGATCAGTAATCCCAAGAAAATCACAAAGTAATCGAGCGGGAACCCATCCTCCCCGTGCTAAACCTACAATTGTGGTTGGTTCGAATCCCGAGTCTTTGATTTTTTCTGAAACGTTTCTAACCATTGAATAAACGTCTTCGAAGGATATGATTTTACATTTCATTTGTTCCGTCATATGGATCTCGCCTACAGTATCGCGCGCTCGACTTCTTATACTTCCACTATCCGTATATTTATAACTAGCTAGCTAGACTCATGTGCCTGTTTAGGATGGGTTTGGGCTTTGGTTTGGTTGACATATGATTCATCTAGGATCTTAGATGCAAATAAGTTCACTAAGGAATGAGTGGTCACCTTTCCTGTAAGTTTCCCCATTTCGTTCCTCATGATTCTCCACTTTAGTTGAGTCCGATTACTTTTTGAGTGATAGATGATACCAAGAATCTCTGTTACTTGAACGAATGTAATGTCGCGTATCTTCTCTATGGTCACTTTATCCTCGGCTTCAACATACATAGTTCCATGGTCACGTGCTCGTTCAGGAAATACTCGCTCGTCGAACCAATACTCGTCAGGGATGAAAGAGTTGCATGTACTCAATATCATAAATTCACGGAATTGTTCCAGGCTGCACAGAACATCGACTTCCATTCTCTCTTTCTCATCTCTTTTCATGCAATTTACTAGGTAGCGTGTTACCCTGGGGGTCCTTTTGATTACTAATTACAAAAGATTTAATTTCGAAGATATTGAAATAGATTTACTTAGATTTGGCTGATAAAGATGGCTGATATTTCTGCCTATGCACGACGAATGATTCCCTCGTTCGGCTTAATGATATTAATTACCGCGGGCATGTATTTTGAAAACCCTTGGCTTCAATACGGCTCCATTTTTCTAATGCTGGGAGGTCAGATGGCCTGGCAGAGTATGAAAACAGTACGTTCGAAACCTATAATGGATGCCAATCTTGATGAAGCTCGAAGAACTATGAAAAGAAAATTAATACTAGAAGTGGATAAAAGCGATGTCTCAAAAGCCCGAGATCGAGGAAAACCTATTGGCACCTTCAGCCCCCGAATGTCGATACTCTTGATTATACCCCTGGTAATATTTCTAGTCTCGGGGCAGGTCCTTAACATTGTTATTCCTGGGATTCCATCATGGCAATCGTATGCAATCGGTTTTCTCATTACAATGCCGATAAGCACTATTCTCTCGTTTCGGATGGGTATGGGTACTCCAACTCAGACGGGAAATCCCAATTCATACGCTATCAGTGAAAAAGGAATCGTCTTCGAACATATGGGCCAATACTATATTCTTCGATATCCCTTATTGAAAGTCACTGAAATTGACGAATCTAATTGCCTTGAAGTTGAAGGACAAAATTCCCAATCACCAATAATACCTTCTAAAATTAGACTATTCAATCAAGATTTAAAGAAGGTTCAACGAGCTCTCGCGCGATTTGTAGCTAAATAGTGCTCTTTAGAGTGGTGGGAGAGGAATTTCTATTAATGGAATAGGAATTTTTAGGCGGATATAGATGCTTATGCCAAGTAATATCACACTGAACACACCTGCAAATAAATCAGCTTTTGAAATTGTTAAGACATGAAGATTCGTGCGTTGCTCTTTCGCTCCAAACGCCCGGGATTCCATCGCTTCCGCCAATTCAAGGCTACGCCTAATGGCTCCAACGATTAACGGGACAAGAATAGGAATATAATTCCGTATTCGCCGAAGGAAGCCACCTTTTTCTAATTCTAGACCGCGAGCTTTCTGAGCATCATAATTGTTTGAGCCTCTGTCGCGAGCACTGGCACAAATCGTATTGCTGTTGTAAATGCGAACGAGAACTCATATGGAATGTGGCTTTGCTCGAGGGCTAAACCCAAATCGTCTGGAGAAGTCGTTAAAAAGAACAAAGAGAAAGCCGTCATCAAGATGACAAAACGAAGACTCATTGCTGTTGAGTACGTTAGTAACTCACTGGTTAATTGAAGATTATTAGTTAAATATCCAATAATAAGATTAGAAGAGAAGATGATTAAAATGAGCATGATTCCTCCCCGTAATGTATTCGCCCATTGTTTCTGAATTTTAGCTATAGCGATTAAGGGTAGTTGAGCAAAAAAGAGAATTATTATAACAAGAAATTCGGTGAAGAGGAACGCTTGAAGAAAGATTATACATGAAAAAAAGAATTTGATGCGTGGATCAAGCCGGTGGATTGGCGAAGCGATTTTGCGGAATTTGAACCCTTCAAAAACTTTCATATCGGCTCACGACTTCAGGACTTGTCCAAGTATTTGTTGGGCTTCAGGGACGTCTAAGACTTGATGGGGCAGTCCGAGTGGAGAGAGTACTCTAAAAAGCTCCGCAATTTGGGGGAGAATAATTGATGCTTTTTGTGTCAATTCGCTGTCTGTGAGTATGCGTTTCGCGTCCCCGTCTGATATGATTTGGCTTTGTGACATTAGCAGGATTCGAGGGCTGCAATCAGCAACAAATTCCACATCGTGGGTAACGATGATTATTGTTCTTCCTAGATCATGTAAATCTGAAATGAAATGACGTAATTTTTCTTTCTGGTAGTGATCTTGACCAATGGTCGGTTCGTCGAGTACGAGAATTTGAGGGTCCCAAGCTAATACTGACGCCAAGGCTACTCGCTTTCGTTCTCCACCACTTAAAAGGAACGGAGAAGTGTCTTTATATCTCGAGAGATCTAGAAGCTGTAAAACAGAATTAATTTTGTAATCGATTTCTGATTCTGGATAGCCAAAGTTTTTTAATCCAAAAGCGATTTCTTCGGAAACAGTTTCAGAAAAGAGTTGATGATCGGGATTCTGGAATACGAGGCCAACGTTGCGAGATAATTCTGCAACGCTTGCTTTTTTCGAATTTATGCCGTCGATAATGATATCACCATGTTGAGGACGGAGTATTCCATTAAAATGCTTGATTAAAGTCGTCTTTCCCGCTCCGTTTTCGCCCATTATAGCGACAAAGTCGTTATCTTTGATGAGTAAATTGATCTTGGTTAACGCTTGAACGCCTGTGGGATACGTAAATGAGACATCGTTAACTTCGATCACACTGTGAGCCTCCTCTTTATCCTACTTGAAAATTCAGGTATGGATAAGGTGGGTGGACCGAGTTCAATGCCTCGACTTGATAAGGCTTGATGTAGTTGTAACATTTTGGGGATGCCAATTCCTAACTTAACAGCTAGTTCGGATGTAAGAACCTCGATGGGGGTTCCATCGATCCGGATACGTCCCTGTTCCATCAGAATGATCCGCTTCACATATGTGCTTAATAGATTTAAGCGATGTTCGACAAGGAGGATTGTAATTCCCAGCTCTTGATTCAATTGTCGAATGATTTCAAACAGGTTTTTTGCGGTTAATGGGTCTAAAAATGATGTAGGTTCATCAAGGATAATAATGTCAGGTTTCATGGCGATGACGCTGGCAATCGCGACTCGTTGTTGTTGTCCTCCAGAGAGCTCAAATGGAGCCACATCTTTTAATTGCCGAATACTCAGGAGATCGAGAGCCCAATCAACGTTTTTCCTGATTTCATTTCTTGGAACTGCTAAATTTTCTAGGCCAAATGCAACGTCTTTTTCCACGGACAATGCAAATAATTGATTCTCAGGATCTTGAAAAACAAAGCCAACATGTTGAGCAAGTTCACTGATCGAATGTTCAGTAATCGATAAATTGGCTATTGTAACTTCTCCTTCTAGTTCGCCTTTATAAAAATGGGGAATTAAACCATTAAGACATCGACATAACGTTGTTTTTCCGCAACCACTAGGGCCTGTTACTAATACCATGTCTCCTGGTTCAATAGTGAGATTGATGTCTGATAGAATGGGCTCAGAAGTATTCGGATAAATGTAGGAAAGATTTTTGACTTCTATGATTGGCATAATCTTTCCTCATTATTATTGGGGCAGGTTCTTATCGTGCGTTTGTACGGCTGGGTTTACTAACTGTTATTCGCTCTTTGATTAAGGTACTGCATTTATCAATAAATTCATCAAGTTTTCCCGATCCATTCATGCCAGCAGCGGTTGAATGCCCTCCACCCATGCCATTGAGTGCTTCTCCTAATGGCTGGGCGACGTCTGTACCGAGGTGAATACCTGTTTGCTGATAAAAATCTGTTGTTGATCGCATACTTATTGAATAGCCTTCTCTTTTTTCTCCATATACTATAGCTAGATGGGCTCCTAATCCAAGTAAAGCGCGTGCAGTGGATGATTGGAATGCGCTGACTTGTGAATATACAACAAGCCACTTTGTAATCTTGTGTACTGTAAGCCTTTGTGCAGCTTTCAATCTTGCTATACGTTCAGAAATTTCCATTGGAATTGCAAGTAATTGGAGTATCTGCTCAGTTTGTACTCCCCTTTCAACTAGTTCTGATATTGTCTTAAATGTGGTGGATTTTGCAATCTTGAAGTGTTTTGTGTCAAAAGCTATGCCTAAAAAAAGGAGTTGTGCAGTCTGGAAAGGAATCGTTACTTGCGCTTGTTTCAATAATTCAAAGATGATTTCACAAGTAGAGGTATAGTGGTCTTTAACAATGAGTAGGTAAACTTGATCTTTTATTTTTGGATGTACGGGATGATGATCAATAATAACAATTGGCTTTTGCATATCTGTTATTGATGATTTCCATGGTTGAAGTTGCTGCCATGTATTGGTATCCACTATGAAGATAATGTCAGCTTTTTCCAAATCTGGGTTCTGAGTGAGTGTAAAGTCATTTCCCATCTCTTGAAGAATCTGTTTAGCTATTTTGTTAACACTGGGGGCAGCGATCTCGATTTGTAGTTTGGGCTGTAACTGCTGTAAAAGATTGCGTAACGCAAATGCGGATCCAATTGCATCGGGGTCAGCATTCTGATGGCATAAGATTATACTCTGCCTGACTTGAGATCCCGAAATTGCGGTTTTAATCCTTTGAAGGTTCAAGGTTTTCCCATCATGGAAAGGACCACACTGTATATAACGTTCACTTACTTGATCAGGGACTCCTTAACCTTTGTTGCACTCTTTGTTGTAATTCTTTCATTTGTTCTTCAGTGCGATTTTGTTGTCGAGTGATAACTTTTATTCGCATTTCAAGTAGTTCTTTTCTCTCAGTTAGCTCTTCAATTAATTTTCGCCGTTTTGATTTGACTAAGATGGCTCCGATAGATTTGTAGACTGTGTCATCATCAGCCATTTTATCCAGTTCGCTGAGAGCTTTATCTGCTTCAACACGTTCATGTTCGAGCTGTTGGCGTTGGGATGTTATAACTTGAAATGTCTGTTGAAGTTGTTGTAATCGTACAAGTTGTTCCTGGAGTTGTGGTGATAATGGAACTTCGCTCATAATTTTTGTTCCCCGTTCGAGTGCGCTAATACTTTGTGCACTTTTACTTATATATTTCCATTACAAAAATCTACTTGAGATTAGGTTTATTCTCCAGCCGGTTTCTCTTCATTCAATATTTGGATGGAACTCGTTATCATTCGCATCCATCGAAGATAGCTATTAATTATTGCTCGGATAGTTGAGGTTCGATCAGTTTGAAATCTCAACTGTAACTTGTTTTTAGTATTGTTTATGTGAACGTGTGATCCAAATGCGTGTGAGGTAGCTGTTTCTGGTTTTAATACTTCGACGATGGTTTCGGCTATGTTTGTTGTAGGGACTTCGAAATAGACTTCGATTGTCCGTTTCTGCTTGTTTGTTGTCAAGCCGAATTTCACCACACAACTTTTCTAATAGTGATTCTTGGTCCCACTTCGCTAATTAACGGGGGCGAGGTAACTGTAAGTCTAAGATCTCCTTCTGGTAGCGAGCTAAGACTAAGTGCTGTGGCATACTCTGTTTTAATAGTTTCCTCTAGGTGAAGTGGAATTTGCAAAAAAAGGCTTAAAAAATGAAGCAGTTTCTCGTTGTTACTATTCAAATTCTTAGATCTTACTAACCCAATGTTCGGTCCAATCCGTTTTTTTCGTCCTAGTTCTGATTGCGTTTTCACACTGCGGATTATGAGTAATGGAGGAGTATCGGTATATGTGTTCGAAGAAACGTAATAAAATCGAAGCCTTCCCACATCTCCTTTCCATCGTTCGATGAGAATTACTTTATCAGCATTAATGTTTCTAGCACTCTCTATGATACCAATCATATTTAGTTTACCACGATTGATATAGACACTTTTTGCTAGTATCCGATTAAGATCATGGGAGAAACGTCGAATTCGACTAGTAGGTCTTCGAGAAGTACAAATTAAAATCACAATTAATTCCTTATCACAGAAAGTTATTACTTTTAACTTGAATTTATATGTTGAATTGATTCTACTTGTAATTGAATAGAGTATCAATGCGATGCCGCACGCGAGGATACTGAGTCCTAAAACGAATCAGGGTGTGAAATGTTGATTCGAAACCAAAGCCCGCTCTTCATTCTGGATTCACCTATATTAAGTCAGTTCCATCGAATAATTGTTATTGGAGATCTTCACGGTGATTATTGCAGCTTTACTCAAGTGGAAGCGATATTCAATTCCACCCGTGATATATTATTGTTTTTAGGAGATTATGGCGATCGAGGTTCTAAGAGTATTGAAGTCATTAGAGGAGTGAAGAATCTCCAAGATAAATATCCCAAGCAAGTTCTAGCCTTAATGGGTAATCATGAGGATTATACCAATAATGGAAGACCAAAATTTTCTCCGTGCACATTAATTGATGATGTGAGAGCTCAACAACAAAGTTGGAAGCGTTATTTTCGGGGAGTGCTTCTCCCGTTTTTACAGCGTTTATATTTATCGGTATTAATCCCTAATCACGTTTTATTTGTCCACGGAGGAGTTTCAAGTCAGATTATGAACAAAAAAAATCTTGTTTGTCCCTCTCAGAAAGTTGTGGAAGATATTCTTTGGAGTGATCCAGTTAATTTTGAAGGAGAATATCCTAATCCTCGAGGTGCTGGAGTCAAGTTTGGGCGTGATATTTCGCAACTTGTCTGTCGACATTTAGGTATTTCGAAGATAGTTCGTGCCCATGACCCTCGGATAGTCCTTGATGGACCATGCATTCAACATAATGGGCGCGTCATTACGGTAAACTCAACATCGGTTTATGGAGGAAGACCTTTTGTTTTAGTACTTCCGTCTAAGCATATATCACAAGCTTTAATGAATATTAAGTCCCACACACGTTATTTAGGTTAAATTATGTCCTTTAAAATGAGAGTAAATACGGTGAGCTTTTTGGAGAATGTGACGAGCATTTTCATATGTTAGTAATTTAAGGGCTTCGTTGAATTCTACCCATTTGAACCCGCTGTGTTCATAAGATAGAAGTACAGTGTCTTCTTTTGCTGTGGTTTCCGCAAGAAAATAAACGACTTCTTTATGAACCAGCTTCTGACTCCGTCGATAATGGTATTCGATCTTTTCCCTGAATCCGTTAATCACAGTAAGGTTAGTTAATCCTGTTTCCTCCTCAGTTTCACGTACTGCAGCTTGAATGGCACTCTCTTCCGCTTCGATGTTGCCTTTAGGAAACCCCCAATGCCCCCGACCATAATGAAGAAGTAAGTAGCGTATTCGGGTCGTGTTACGCGCGCGCGCGATTATGACGCCTGCTGATCTCTCTTGAAGCATGTCTCGTACCCTCTCTCTATGCACGTGATGATACTATCTGATAAATTGTATTTGAATTTAAATTCTTGTAGCCTCATTCACACGAGTTTCGTAAGAAAAGCTTAAAAAACAGTGATTTACTGTCATGATTAGTAAACCTTGTCTAAGATCAGTAAACGTATCAATCGGCTACGTAACGTGCGAATTACTATTTCTAGACCATCACTCTCTCTCATAACCTTAGTTATACTGACCGCGACGATCTTCATTTTAGGAGGCGGAATCTATGATGTTATGGAAACGCCTCTAGCCGTCCTACCAACACCAGGAAATCCAATCTTTTATTATCCTGGATTAACAGAGCAACTACTAAATGAAAGTATCATTTTTATATTGTTTTTAATAATGGGCATTGCTGGTGGATATTTAGCTTATCGTAGCACTCGGTATGCCTATCGACCTCGAGAAGCTAGAATGTTTCTCTTAATCGGTCTAGCTTTGTTAATTACCGCTTTTCTGGGTAGCGAAATTTTGTTGACTCTGAAGGGCATTTAAAGATCGCGTCCCATTCCCAACATTTTTAATTCTATTTGACATTCTGCCTTTTTATGTGGTAGAGTATTTCTCGGTGATTTTTCAAGTAGTATTCGCCGAGTATGAGTTGTGTCACCTACAGTGATTTTCAAGATATTCTGAGCCCAATACTGCAATACACGCATAGCGACGGGTTCGATTAATGCTGGCTCTTCATGGACTATGTCATGAACTTGACTTGTTATCAAAACTGCAGCTTTTCTAGTTTTAGCAATATGATTCAAGTACGCTAATTGTCGATTCAGGATTCGGTTTGCTTGAAAGATACGCGCGGTAGTTTGAAGTTCAAGTCGATATAATGATGTAATGGTATCGACGATGATTAACTCTGTCTTGTCTGAGAGATATTTGTCAAGATTCTCAATCAGACGGGTTTGTTCGTCAAAGGAATGTAATTTAAAGACGTAAATTAGCGAAGATATAGATTGCAAATCCGATGAAGCTATTTGAGTGAAGCGTTCTGTGGAGAAACTGTTCTGGCAGTCGAGGTAAATTGTTTTTATCTGCTGTTTCGTGGCAGCCACAGAACATTGAAGTGCAATCGTAGTTTTTCCTGTTTTAGCAGCACCGTAAATTAAGGTTACTTCTCCTCGATGAATGCCTCCACGTAACATTTCATCGAGATCTGTACATGCTGTAGACAACCATTCGTCGTTACGAGTCTTCAAATTACTTCTCCTTGTACTCTGAATTCTTTTTTCAAGGTGGCAGGGTAGAGTTAGTATTTGACATGTAGGTGATGAGCATCGATATCTGAAGAGCTAACTAGTTTTTCGTGCACGCATCCGGTCATGCATTTCAGGGAGTTTCATTAAACCAGTATAGAGAATTTGGATACTGTCAATATAATCCTTTATAGATATCTGTTCATTCGAAGTGTGATCCAGATGTGAGTCTCCAGGACCGTAAGTGATAATTGGAGTTTTTCTAGCAGATCCGAATAGATTCATATCGCCACTCCCCGTGCGTCTAACAAGAACTGCTTGATTCTTAGTTACTTGCCGGATTCCATATGCGATTGAGTGGACGAGAAGCGAGGTTTTATCTGCTTCGTAGGAGGGGCAGGAATCAATAACTTCCAAGTTTACCGTGACCCTTCCCTCAGTTTCATACTTCTGTATGATGCGTTTAACTTTAATGATAACTATTGAAAGGGATATGCTTGGAGGGATTCGCATGTTAATATGCATGGTACATCTTGAGGGTATGGTAGAAAATTCGCTTCCTCCTTTAATTTGGATAAGTGAGGAAGTTAATGAGTAAAACCAACTCTTCTCGTTTTTATATTCTAAGGTCATTTCCTTGATTTGCTGATAGATAGCAAAGGCATCTTCGACAGCATTGTGATGTAGCCATGGGGCAGATGAGTGACCTGGTTGAGTTCTGATTTTCAGTTTTAGATGTAAACTTCCTTTATAAGCTATATTGATGTTTCCAACTCCACTCGGTTCACCAAATATTGTGTAGTCTGCAGTCACATTTCTGTCTATGAGGTGTTTAATGCCAAGACTTTCTCCTTCTTCTTCAATAACTCCTGCTACTATAAGTCGAAATGGAGCTTGGTTTTTCAGAAGTGATGCAGCAACTATGAGAGCAGCTAATGGTGCTTTAGCGTCAACTGCCCCTCGTCCATAAATTATTCCATCTTGGATTTTAATCGGGAGTCTGCCGGGAACTGTGTCCATATGGCCACATAGTAAAACGGCGAGTTCACCAGATCCATGCTCTCCAATCGCATTTCCCACTTCGTCGATATAGGCATTAAAACCTTGATGTTGAAGTTCATTGATGAGAAGTTGAGACATGGCCGCTTCTCGACCAGTAGGG
>CAJIBO010000083.1_pt1 | contig 14852 bp, 16 predicted proteins | sample 9199371 | NCBI WGS metagenome assembly CAJIBO01 (sample SAMEA7708307, study PRJEB35096) | sediment metagenome | biome: marine neritic benthic zone biome [ENVO:01000025]; feature: sediment [ENVO:00002007]; material: shallow marine sediment [ENVO:03000034] sea grass bed [ENVO_01000059] ... | reverse complement strand
TGCTCAAGTGCGTTTTTTAGTATCTGTATTGTAGATTTCTCAAACCTCATATCAAACCTTCCACGGACTCAGCTAAGCTCGGTGAAGAGATTCGTTGGTACTGTAGGTATATTAGCTACATTAAGCTTGTTGACGCATATATCGCGCGCGATAAACTAGGCAGGCGACTTGAGGTTTAAAAAGCGACAAGTTACCCCTGTATCACTTTTAACTTGATAAGTTCTGCGATCTCACTTGGTGTGTATCCAAGACTCTGAAGAATAATTGTTGTATGTTCCCCTAGAATCGGTGGTGGCGTACGAATGCTGGCAGGTGTGGACGAAAGCTTAAGGGGGGTGCCAACCACCTTGATGTGCCCGGCTGAAGGATGCTCAATCTCTTCAACCATCTTACGATGGAGAACTTGTGGATCGGTGAATACCTCACTAAGTTGTAGAACAGGTCCACAGGGGACGCCTGCTTTCTCAATCAAGAAAAGCCATTCCTGTGCAGTTTTTTTCTTGAAGAATGTGTTTAGGATCTGAGTCAATTCATCCCTATGTTTTACTCGATCAGGATTCGTGGCAAAACGAGGATCAGTCATTAACTCAGACAGATTTACTCCTTGACAAAATCGTCGCCAAAGAGCATCGTTTCCTACGGCAATAACAAAATATGAATCGGCAGCTTGGAACGCCTGATAAGGAGCTATGGTAGGATGAGCAGATCCGAGTCGTTTTGGGTCAACCCCCGACACTAAATAGTTACCAGCTTGGTGTGAAAGGATGGACACCAGTCCATCGAGGAGGGAAACATCGATCATTTGCCCTTGTCCAGTTTGTTTTCGTGTGATTAAAGCAGAGAGAATGCCGATAGCTGCGTACATCCCCGCAAAGATATCGGAGATTGCGACCCCGATTTTCACTGGTGGGCGATTTTCTTCACCAGTTAAACTCATCAAGCCACCCATTGCTTGTCCCACAATGTCATATGATGGTTTTTCGCGGTAAGGTCCCGTCTGTCCAAAACCTGAAATCGAACAGTAAATGAGCTGCGGATTAATTTTGCTTAGTGTTTCATAATCAAGGCCAAGTTTCTGGACGATCCCGGGGCGATAGTTTTCGATTAACACATCATAGGTTGAAGCCATCTTACGTACGATCTCGCAACCCTTCTTAGTCCGAAGATTAATTGTCACACTTTTTTTATTGCGATTTATGCTCAAGAAATAGGCACTTTCTCCATGGATAAAGGGAGGTCCCCATTGCCGTGAACCATCCCCGGTCTTTGGCCGCTCAATTTTCACTACTTCGGCGCCTAAATCTCCTAAGATCATCGAACAGTATGGACCTGCAAGATACCGTGTTAAATCCAGAATTTTGATGCTATCGAGAACATGACTCATACTTTGATCCCTAGGCATGGTCTTCGCCTAGAAAGATATAAAATTTGTCCCGTAGTTATGTCTCATTAAAGAGCTATAGGGACGGGAAGAAAATGAGTCAGACGATGGAAGATTTACTTGTAGAAACACAGGGTAAGATCTTCATGATAACATTAAATCGCCCAGAGGTATTGAATGCGATCCGTGCAACTACGGTCAAGGAATTACAGACCGTTTTGGACCGATTCACAGAGGATCCTCAATTACAGGTTCTTGTGCTTACGGGAGTGGGGGATCGGGCATTTAGTGCGGGTGGCGATATAAAATCAATGCGGGATATGACAAAGAAAGAGGCTGCTGAATTTGCTTATCAAGCACATCGGCTTATTGAGACAATCGAAGCTACGCCAAAACCAGTGCTAGCTGCCGTGAATGGTATCGCGTTAGGGGCAGGCTTTGATCTCGCGCTTGCCTGTGATCTCACCATCGCTTCAGAACGAGCTCGGTTTGGTGAACCTCCACCAGGCATTGGGATTACTACACCGTTTGGAGGAACCCAAAGGCTACCACGAATTATTGGAGTAAAAAACACCAAATACCTGTTCTTTACGGGAGAATTCATTAACGCGACTCGGGCTTATCAAATGGGATTAGTGAGTAAAGTCGTGCCACATGATCAATTATTAGGCGAGGTGCAACGAATAGCAGACCAAATATTGTCTCGCGCTCCAATCGCATTAGCGTATACCAAACAATTAATTAACGCGAGTATGAAGGAACACATTTCCAAAGGAGACCAAATGGAACAGGAATTATACGTCAAATGCTTCGAAACTCTTGATCAGAAAGAAGGAATGAACGCTTTTTTTGAGAAGAGAAAACCGAAATTTCAAGGCAACTAGCAGGCGCGTATGAGTGTTCCAGATATGGATTGATGACTTCTTAGTTATCGTCCACACATGTATTTTTGGCAGTGATAACAGTACCATCGATGAGTGTACATTTTATAGGCTAACGAAGAATGACACACGGGACATAGATGATAGTGTGAGGATCGATATTTTAAGATCATAGCGAGAATTCTGTTGAGTCCGTTAAATACTAAAAGCCTGTGAAACTCGAATTCATAACCGTTTTTAGAAACAGGGAAGCTTACGCGCGCGTGTGTGCTTATCCTATACGCTAGCTAACTAGAGAATTAAACACTTTGCGCGCGTAAACACTTAAGCTATTTTGTATCCCAATATTTCTCTGCTTCTTCCTCTAAGTTCAGTAATCTCGTATAATAATCTGGGAACTCATTGAGATGAGCGAGAGCGATTTTCCCAGTCATTAGAGGATCATCGTCTGTAACGTTTGTAACTGAGTTTTCGGTACCATGTTCCAACTCAACATCCATACCCATCCTAAATTGCTCCACATCGTATTTAGTCCAGTTGATTCCAAGAGCTTCTCCAATTTCTTTTGCTTTCTTAGCCGTGAATACCTTCTTAGGTGACATGGATAAGAAATCAACTTATTTTTATTTAGATCTTTCGAATCTAAAAACTACTTTTTCAATACGCGCGTGCGCGCGAGCAAACAAAACATACTCTGCCCTTTAACACAAGAGCACTACACGAAAATCATATTCAAAATTTCCTTTCTAGTTAGCTTTATGACCTTCAAGTTAAATCTGGACAGTATAGAATCTTTAGATACTCTCTTTAGTAAAAACTCAAAGGATCTTTCTATCAACTCTTCTTTGGTTATCTTTCCATGAGTTAACTTTTCATAGTATTCGTTATACGATATTGCTTTATTTTTTTCCAACAAGCAAGCATTTATGATAATAAAAGCGGGGTAAACCGGGTAGACTTGGAAGAACAAAAAGATTTTTAGCTAGCTAACTTAAGGATCTACACGTTATCCCTTAAAAGATCGTGAGAAAATCAATATGAGTTTACAGAATCCGAGATATTGGCTGTCCATTGTTTTAGCGTTAATCATTATATATGCATTTATAAGATGGAAGATTCAAGATCGGAAGTTACAAAGAAGTTAATCTATCACCATCTTCGTGACCACGGCTAATTAGCTAAGTGCTCATAGGTTATTGTTTTTGTGTTGCTTGCGTTAAACGTGTTACATTACTTTTTGTGAAAAATCCATCAAAACCATTGAAGCGACGAATGTATTCGGTAACTAGGAGCGTAGATGAGGAGGGGGTTGTGAAGGTTTGTTTTAAGCCTTCATCTCGAGAACCAACCAATTCTATGAGGAAAGTCATTCCATCATCCATCAAGGCATTAAAAGTTGCGTCGATATGCTTTGTTTCGAATGCGAGATGATGCACACGAGTCCCATAGTTATGAATAAATTTCTCGGTAGGTCCAGATGCGGTGTCACTTAGGTAAGGTGAAATACCTGACGTGAATACTAGTGCAAAGTCAGTTTTTGATAACCGTGTGGCATTCGTGATGGAATTAAAAGCTTCAACATAGATTGCAAAGTCATAATTATAGTTCGTTAATGAAACGAACTCAAGGATCGCTGCCTCTCGATCTTGGGCACGAACTCGGGTTGCGGCATGATCGAGTTTGCCAATATGTGTTAAATAGTTTTTTTGAGGCTTTGTCAGGTGCCAATCCAGAATTTGTGTAGAGGATGACTCATAGCAACCTTTGTTGTGTGTCCATTCTATGAAGCCTATTGAGTTACCGGTATAGAGAGAAGGGGCGGTTTGGATGAATGAGAAATGATCGTAATGTTGGATGGTCTCTGTAGCAAAGGTGACACCGAGAGACTGCTGAATGGAAACGAATTCTTCGAGATTTGTGGTTTGGAATACAAAAGTTTCTAATCGAGTATTTGGGAGATGTTGGGATTTTGGGAAGCGATTGAACGAGAGAAATGGATTCTCTGTGGTGCGTCTTGCAGTAATTAAAAGATCGGCAGATCCCTGTAGCTGTAAGACATAGGTTCTTTGATCTGATGTTTGTAAAGCTGTTGTCATGGAATAGCCACTAAATGATAAAAATTCTTGCACAGTCTGTGTTTGGAATTGAGGTTCGGTATTTATGATTACGGAGTCTAAACCTTTCACAAGGCCATCGAGCCCCATAGTTTCGCGTTTTAAATAGATTTCTGCTGCTTTTGCTTGGAGTTTTTCGTCACGATCCGTAAATTGAGTGATTGGTGCAGAAGTTGCTTTGGCTTTACTCATCAATGGTCCCTTCAGTATCCAGTCTCTCTGGAGGTAATATGAGTGAAACCTTCATATGTACGTAACTCATTATCTCGTAGTCACTGGTCGCGTGTATAATTGATGCATAGTGAAATCGCTCAATGATATGCGGTTTTACGATGATTATTCGCGGCGCGCGCGTATTCTTTGGGATATCAACTTGAAGGGCGTCCGCAAGACATACGTTAATAAGACCAGTAAGTCTTACTTCGTACCAGGGCTTTTCATTGAGTAGCGAAGATTTACTCCACTTTCTGTATGAGAAAGGGTACCGGGCTCAGATTATCAATAGTAACCATTTACAAGATCTCAAACGGAATAGTGAACAAGTCTATGAAGAAAATCAAATAGATAAGACACTATTGAAGCAGTATTTAGCTCGCTTTGACTATTCGCCTACACTGAACTTGACTCCACGATCCATTGTGATCGTTGCTGTCCACAGCCCTCAATTCGAATTAACTTTTCAATATAACCAGAAGAGAATTTCAGCCCTTGTTCCACCTACATATCTCTATTGGAACCGTGATCGGCAACGGGTCCTACAGACCGCGAACAGCTTCTTACATGCACAGGGGTTTCAGGGAAATCTCGTTAGATTACCTAACAAACTTTTAGCGGCGCAAAGTGGATTGGCAGTCTATGGTAGAAACAACATCAGTTATATTGAAGAATTTGTGAGCTTTCATCGACTCTTTGGCTTCGCATCGGATCTACCCTGTGATCGAGATCATTGGACGCAACCCCAACTTGCTGATAACTGTTCTACATGTAACGCATGTATTTCTAACTGTCCAACACAAGCTATCCACTCAGATCGCTTTGTGATTTCTGCGGAGAAATGCCTGACATATCATAACGAACAGCCAAACCACATCCCGTTTCCAGAGTGGATCGATCCCAAGTGGCATAATTGTCTCATCGGGTGTCTGAAATGTCAAGATTGTTGTCCAATGAACCGAAATGACCTCCATCGTCGAGAGCCAGGACCCTCCTTTTCTGAAGAGGAAACCATGATGCTGTCACAAACTGTATCATCCAGTCAAATTCCAGCAGCTTTAACCCAGAAACTGGACCAATATGATCTTACAGACTATCTCGATGTAATGCCACGCAATCTCCGCACCCTTCTTGATCGCTGTAGCGTCTAACTGCACAAGTATAGAAAGTTATAATCATACGCACGCACGTTCTCACCCAAGTTTCCATTCATTTTTAACCGTAACTGTTTTTTATAGTAGAACCGCAGTAGTACCTGATTGAGATAAGGTGTATGAGATGACTCAACCATTCAGCGATATAGCGTATGAAGTGGTTAAAGACTGGCCCCAACTGCCATCAAGCATCCAATTTGGAGAAGTCGTTGACATTGATGTCGATGCTCACGATAATGTGTATGTATTTAATCGGGGACGTAATCCAGTATTGATTTTTCAACCCGATGGAACATTTCTGAAGTCGTGGGGTGAATTATATTACCTGTATTCAGGAACACATGTCTTTCGAAGAGAAGGCCCTCATGGCATTACGATCACCAATGATGGTTTAGTGTATTGCGTTGATCATGAAGCCCATGTTGTTCTCAAGTTCACGCTTGATGGAAAACTCCTTCAGACGATCGGAAATCGCGACAAACCATCAGCAACCGGTTTTAAAGGCTTCAAATTTGAGAGAATAAATGTCACCCAGTCTGCCGGTCCATTTAATTTACCCACGCAAGCTGTTGAAAGCTCTTCTGGGGAGATTTTTGTCTCGGATGGTTACGGCAATACACGTGTCCATAAGTTCTCGAGTGAGGGAGAATTGCTTCTTTCGTGGGGAAATCCGGGAAGAGGTATTAACGAATTCTACTTACCACATTCTCTTTGCCTCGATCAAGAGAATAACGTCTATGTTACCGATCGCGAAACCGGCCGTATCCAGATTTTCTCTGAGAATGGCGAATATATTTCAGAATGGACAGATATTGATCGACCCAGCGATATCGTTCGTGCTCAGGATGGAACCTTTTACATCGTCAGTGGTAAGTACGTAACCCAAAAGGCACTGGATGGTGAGATCTTAGCACAATGGCCTCATGGCGGACATGGAATTGGGATTGATTCAAAACATAATATTTACTTGGGTGAACTCCGTCAGCGAGTCGTCAAATTATCCAGTACCTAATTGTTCATACATGAAGCTTGAAACTGATAGGTGATTAAAAGTGATTCTGGAAAGAAATAAATTGCGTCAAATCCTTGAACGAGATGAGATAGCATTTGGTACAGGTTTCTACTCATTTAGCCCAACTCTTGTCGAAGTAGCGGGGTATTGTGGTCTCAATTTTGTGCGGATCGATAATGAGCATGCATTCTATTCTAAATCAACGCTAGAACGAATGATCATGGCTGCTGAACTCGCTGGTACGACTCCCATTCTCCGAGTTGATCGCGATGATCCTTACATCATCCGCAAAGCCTTAGAAATCGGCGCGCAAGGCGTCCTAGTTGCCCATATCAATACTGAAGAAGAAGCCCAAGATGTGGTTGACGCTGCGAAGTTTCCTCCATGGGGAATACGAGGTACCGCAATGTGTCATGCTAATAAATGGAATGTAACCGTCAAGGGATCGGACTTCATTCCATGGAGTAATAAAGAGACATTGATTGCTACAATGGTTGAAGATTTCCGAGCTATCGAGAATATTGAAGCGATAGCTTCAGTGAAAGGCCTCGACATCCTCTGGTTCGGTCCATCTGACTTTTCAGTATCTATCGGAGCCCCCGGTGAAGGCTTGAGAAATAGAATCGTTATGGATGGTTTACTGAAAACGATCACCGCTGCAGAGCGTCATCAGAAACATGTCTGTTTAGGAGTCGGGTATCCTTGGATCGAAAACGCGCAAAAATATATCGCGTTAGGAGTAACTATGATCGAGCTAGGCCATGATGTCTCAATACTGCGGACGACGTGGCAAAAACTTCGAGGAGAGTTAGATAAAAAATAACGAGCGTATGTATCGAAGCATCCGCTAAGCGCGCGCGCGATGTGGTATAGAGTGAGGGGTGGTTAGCTAGTACGATATATTATTTTCGCAGATAATCTCGTAAAGCTTCTCGGACAACCTCAGAAATAGAGACATAGTAACCATTAGATTGTGCCACAAATTTCTCTAGTTCGAGATACAGTCCTTCCGGAATTGTTAAACTTTTAAATCCATTTCTTGACATGGCTCAATCAGGCTGGTTGCTGTATTAATAAACATTTCTCTTTTTTCTATTAATATTGGTATTTATGCTGTATTGGATACAGATAATGAGTGGATTTTTCAATAGGTCTTAAGGTATGAAGAGGGAGTGTTTACGCGTGCGCGTTATAAAGATAATTCGTGTGTTATGCTGAAAATTTGAGAGCGGCCCGGATATCTGCAATTTGCTGAGTTATTTTCTTTAATTCTTGTGTATATGATTGAACAGCTTTGTTGTGTGTTTGCTCAAGTTTATCGATGAGTTGATGTTCTTCGTAATCTGGATTTATGACAGAGTGATTGGTAACAGTGTCTTTGATTATACCGTCTTGCATTTGAAAGACGCGAGTAGCCATTTTTGCGACATTTGGGTCGTGTGTAACAAGAATGACGGTTACATTTTCTTGCTTTGAGGATTCGAGTAGGTATCTCATGACTTCACTGGCGGTTTTAGTATCTAGATCACCGGTAGGTTCATCTGCGAGAAGTATTGATGGAGCATTTGCTAAGGCTCTAATGATAGCGACTCGTTGTTGTTCTCCACCACTCAACTCATCGGGGCGATGATGGGCACGATCAGTCAATCCCACCATCTCGAGGAGATGCTCGATTCGAGGCTTCATACCTTTTTTGGGTTTACCGGCAATGACCATGGGCAATTCTACATTTTCATATGCGGTTAAAACAGGAATGAGGTTATAAAATTGGAAAATAAATCCAATTTTATTTCTTCGAAGTTGAGTGCGTTCGCGTTCACTGACTTCCGAGATATCGATTTCATCGACATAGACTTTTCCTTCGGTTGGTTGGTCAAGTGTGCCGATGAGGTTGAGGAGACTAGACTTGCCTGATCCTGACGGACCCATTATCGCAACGACTTCTCCTTCGTTAATTTTCATGTTCACTCCGCGGAGGGCATTAACGGATATTTTTCCAATACGATAAACTTTTTTTACGTCTTCGACTCGTACCGCCATTTCGAACGATCTCGTAGTTCCCTTGTTTCTTAATGTGGAGAAGTATGTTAATGGAGATGGGTTCTCATTTAATCTTTCTTTTGTTAGGTTTTCTATTTTTTAAAGAATATGATAAGAATGAGTAGAAATCTCCTATAGTGAATTATAGAAATGATATAGATAATAGGTGACTCACTATTTGATGCGTTGGCGTTCACGTTGATTTTCAAGCCATTTCTGCATGATTTGCTGAAGTTTTGTAGGGTTTTGTTGAAAGTTGAGTACATACTGTCGGAGAGTATTTTGAAGTTCTAATATTGGCCGACGGAGATATTTCGTTACGGAAGGTGGTGGTTGAAACCAGCCATCTTTCGATAATTCGTAAAGTAGCCCAGTTAAATCTGGAATGACTGCACATGCTATCGTTGATTGCCCGCATTCTAATTGAGCAAAGAATCGGTGATGACCATCAATAACGGCGTAAAGTGCGGTGTGTGGATGTTTCACGACAACGATAGGACGTAGTGATTGTCCGGCTTGTAGCTGAGTTTTATAACGGGCAACCCCATTAACGTCGACTTTTGGATCGGCTACGATCTGATCTGTAGGAAGGTCTTCACGATACTTTTCGGGGTAGAGTAAAGCTTCGAGAAGGTTTGGCGGCTTCATTTCAGCTTCCCAAGTTATGTTCTGTGTGGACCCTCAAAGAAGTCATACACGACTTTCCCATCAGCTTGGCGTGGCGGTGAGATGCCCAGCGCATAGCAGAGAGTTGGCGCGACATCAATTTGCCAGATAGGGCTAGCGCGTCGGTATCCCTGTTTGATTCCAGGTCCTTGCATTAGAAATATAGCACGATTCCACATCAATGGGATCTGTGTGGTTGGAAGAAAATTGTGATGGGCGATGATCTCAGTGGATGGTTGGACCGCGGGTAATCGCTGGAGTTCTTGAACCGAAAGGTTCAAGGCGTTATCTCGGTCAAGATCAACATCAGTATAACCGGGTTTAAGATAAAAGAGAACATCTCCGAAGCGGTCTCCCCATTGCCCGTACGCTTCCGCATCTTCTTTCTTGACAGCGAGGGCAATTGGACAGGTGTTGGTCTCGGGATCACGCATGGAGTAAATGGCTTGAAGGATTTGGTTCCTGACTGCATCATATTCTTCGATCGGGACGATGCCTTCGGGGTCGCGTCCTTGTAGATTGACATAGACGAAGGTCCGCCACGGATACGCTTTGGTGTGTTTCCAATCAACTTGTGTTTTCCCTGAGATAGGATCTGTCTGATAGGCTAGTAACCCATGTTGTATCAGCGGGATACCTACCCAGGCGACTTTGTATACAGGGATACAGCCATGATCACTGACAACAGTGATGATACTATCCTCTGTGCTGCAGGTATCGATGACTGCGCCTATCAAGTGATCAACATCCTCATAGGTACGTGCAAAGCGTTCCCAGCATAAAGCTGCTTCATGTTCATCATACTGTGGGTTCATAGGATCAATCGATCGTCCTAGCTGATGGTTTATTCCATCCTGAGCATGGATTTGCACTAAGAGGAGATCTGGATGATAGTGATTATTCAAGTACTTCGCAGCGCGTATTTGCCAATCTACTTGCATGTCGATACATTCAAAATAGGTCTCCCAGTCACCTCGGGGAACAGTCGCTCCTGGAAGCTCAAGGCCTTCAATAAACGGTCCGACGTGCTGAAGCAACTCCTCTGCCATACCATCGGGAAACGCCCAGCCGGAAGCCATCCAGATATCTGTCCGATAAAGATTTACAGCTTTTCCATCAGGAGAGAGGTCTGTCAATTTATATTTAAAATAACTGCGGACAAAGCCTTCTGGGATGTCACGGAAATTGAAACGCTTGAGTGCTGGTGACATTCGTTTCTCCAATGTTTCAAAAACCCAGTCGCTCCATTGACCTCGTGTTAACCGTGCTATCGGATGAGCGGCATCTTTTCTTCGTGAAAGAAGGAGGGTATCGTATCCATTTCCGCTGGAATCCAGGAGCAGTAAATGATGGTTGATAGGTGTTGTCGGTTGAGAGTTGGTGTCGGTGCTTATGATCTCCATCCCTCGTTCTGTCCAGATCATAGCCATTAACGAATTGGATATAGAGACTGTCGCTTCAAGCAGTGACGAATGTGAGGAGGGAGGATGTGCCCAATCCTGTGCGTCAACTATATGAAGAGGTATGTCACCACGATGACGGTACCCCGCAGGCTGAGGATTAGTCGTGTAAAGAGCATCATAATCGATGCGCCAATGAGGATCTCGTGGTCCTGTTCCATCAATGAAAATCCCAGTGCGACAGGTTGGAGGGAATGAAAGAGGCCACATAATTGAGACCGTTTTTAGTCCTGCTCGTTCTGCAGCATCCCACAGAAACTCCGCATTGGACCAATAGCTTCGGACTGAAAAATGAACTTTATTGAGGGGTTCCCCAGGCAGATGAATGTGAAAACTCGTTATACCATGAGTGCCTGGCCACGCTCCAGTAGCTAAAGTACACCAATTTGTTGGGGTATCGCAGGGTAGAGCTGGTAATGATTCGGAATACACACCATTACGTAGTAGTGAAGCAAAATGGGGTAACCGCCCTTCGTTCATAAAACGTTCGAGAAATGGCCAATTACCACCATCAAAGCCAATTACAACGAGCTTAGCCAAAATCTTCAATTCCAGAGGATACATTTTGTGAAATAAGAAATTGATATCAAGTATTGTTTGCTGGATAAAAAACTTTAAGATATGAATGAGTCCTCAGTCCTAAAGGGGCGTGAGATGTTCGGAATCGTTATGGTAACCTGTCCACTTGATTTCGTGGAAATTATTACTACTTCATTGTTGAAGAAGCGATTAGCCGCAGCGATTAATATCCTTCCAACGATTCACAGCTGGTATTGGCGGGAGAATTCTATCCACTCTACTAAAGAGGCCCTGTTACTTGTGAAAACATTAACGTCTGAATTTCCGAAACTTGAACAGACCGTGAGAGAGTTACACCCATATCAAGTTCCAAGCATAGTCATGCTTCCTATCGTCGCCAGCTCAGATGATTATGCCAATTGGATCTCTCAGGAAGTTAATGCTAGCCCGAAGACATAAGCTCCCTCAAACTTTGTTGATAATGTTTCAAGAGAGTACGGGCTAAAAGACGGGCGACTCGAATCGGTTCAGGAACTGCGCCAAAAATAGTGAACTTATTCACCACGCCTTTGACCTGATCGAGTGATATTCCAAAGTATCGTGTGAATATAATTTTTCCAGTCTTGAGCGTAACGGGGATACGCTTTCCATTCTGCCGATATGTATTAAGCCGTTGTTGCCAAGTAGTTGGAAAAAGCTCATGAAAATATTGATCTAGCCCTTCAGAGGCATCATATGTAACGCAGATAAGAGGGATGGAGCTTGCCTCGTAAACTTGCTGTAAATCAATGACATTAAACCAGCTGATGACACAGCCATTCAATATTATAACATTGATATCTTGGCGACGCAGTTTTTCAATCAAGGCAAGAACTTGTTCAGTCGCATCCACGCCGCCAACAGTCACTAATGAATGGGAAAAACCATCAACAATTCGATCAGCACGCATGACAACTCCAGCGAGAAAAGATTTCTGAGATATGCCCTTCACGAAACTTTCAGCAATACCCAGTGCGCGAATTCCTTTTTTATGCACGTGGAAAGGCATTGGTCTCACATATCATCGACAGGTCAATGGAACTCAAAAAGCACATTGGCGAAATTCAGAATCTTCGCGTTCGTATCTTCTCCATTTATCTGAATGCCTTCTTGACGTAATAGTTTGATTTTCTCTGGTGTTCCTCCTCCAAATTTCCCCACCGATCCATCCGTTTTAACAACACGATGGCAAGGGACGATTGGTGCATAGGGATTTGCCCCTACAGCGTTACCGACGGCTCGATAAGCACGGCAATTGAGGGCATGGGCGAGAAATTTATAGGTTGTCACTTTTCCGAGAGGGATTAGTTTCATGAGCTCAATGATTTTAGTGTGAAATGTCGAATCAACTTCTCGAATCTTTTGGACTTGCTCAAGGACGGTCATAGGAGATCATCTCATTCGTTTTCCATCATGCTGATGGTATCTTAAGTATTAAATGATTGGTGAATTTATTATTGTTTCGGGATATAACGCGCGCACGTCAACTAGTCAGACCAATATTCAAATGTCCGTCTCATCTTTCGTGCTCGATTACTGTCTATAGTTGCTATAAGATAATGAAAATGATGATTAAAGCGGCAATTATCACGAGAATTTCTATTGAATGGGAAAAGATATCGGGGAATTGAAAACTTTCATCTTCTTCACTAATCTGATACATGAATGTATCCGTGTTTTTTTCATTACCATTCTGATCTTGTGCGCGGATCCAGTATTCCACTTGAGTCCCTTGCTCGTGGAGGGGAATTGTAGCCTGAAAGATCGATCCTTCAATATTCACCATGTCAATTGTAGTGGTTACATCATTTTGGGTATATAAAAGCGAGACATCTTCAAGTGCCGATATAGTGTGAAAGACGTTTACCGTGATCGTGACATCCGTGGTCTCACTTGGGTGACTTGGTTCTTGTTGGATATCGGATATATATAATGAACCGATAACAAAAGCCTCCCAATTCCCATCGCGGTACTCATCAGGGGTCCATCCCAACGGATTATTTTCTCCGGTAGATTCAACCCAGATCCAACCATAGTCTCGGCCATCATCAAGAAGATCCCATTTGATAACATTCGGATAGTCAGGCAGCCAAATGAGAAGAGCAGCATGGTCACTTGTCAATACCATTGCAGTGTCATAGCCGGCACCTTCATAGATTGCGGAACAAAGAAATGCAAGGTCTTCGCAATCGCCAATTGCCACCGTACTTGTATCAAAATTAATTCCTGCGGCCATATCGTCTGCGTTCCATGCCCATTCAATTTGAGCCGAACCTCCCATGCGAACATTATCTTCATCATACCCATATTCAGTCCATTGCTGTACAAAACGAAGAATCGCTTCGGCTCGAGTATCCGTATTGGGATAGTATTCAATGAACTCCTTTCCCCACTCAAACGCTCGATCTTGCCATTCTCCTATGGCCTCATATGCCAAATTTGGCATAAAACCAGCGGTTCCCAAAGCGTAATCGCGGGTATAGTCCCAGGCATCATACCAAAACCCATCCTTGTTAACGAAAGCCGATGGTTGAGGACTCGTGAATACTACAGGAACTCCTATTAAGAGAAGGGTTCCGCATACTATGAGCAAACTGGTTAGACCAGAGTTGATCCTCATGGCATCAGCTCAAAGGGGTAATGATAGGCTCGCATGAACGATAAGACCAATGAAAATCTGATAACAGAACAGGAATATCCCAACAGCTTGAGGGGACTGGTTGATCTCATCTAAATCAACCCCAAAAAGCTCTACCTTTGCAAATAGCTTATAAAATAACCAGCCAATCGCGAGACTCACACCAAAAGCTACTAGGACAACGAGAAATCGTGATACATTGATGAAGGAAGCCGCTAAAGCAACATTGCCCTGAAAAATTGGATTAAGCGATGACCCATGAATGATTAATCCTGTAAAAACTATAAATCCGCTGACGAATAGAGAGATAGCAGTCCCATCTCCACGAATTCGATCAAATTCCTTGATTTCCGTCGTGACATGAACCATTGCTTTGATACTGACGAGCCCCACTAAGAGACAAACTAAACTTGTACCCACGGTTCCAAGAGTCCAATAGAGGATTCCTAACAACGTTGAAGTTGGCGTTGCCATGATTAATCACATGTTTAATTGCTGAGGGTATAGACCTAGATCACCTTATGATCCTGATATCAGAAAGATATCTTGTCGACCCCAATTTTCTCTCTATGTTATTTGAACAATCCATTTAAACTCATTGTATCAAGCAGATAACACTGGCTAAATGAGATCAGGAATGAACGGGGAGTCGAATTAACATCCATGTGGCAAAGGTTCTCCAAGTCTCGCGTACGCAAAATACATGTACGCATAATGAAAAACATTTTAGTGATA
>CAJIBO010000141.1_pt1 | contig 15124 bp, 16 predicted proteins | sample 9199371 | NCBI WGS metagenome assembly CAJIBO01 (sample SAMEA7708307, study PRJEB35096) | sediment metagenome | biome: marine neritic benthic zone biome [ENVO:01000025]; feature: sediment [ENVO:00002007]; material: shallow marine sediment [ENVO:03000034] sea grass bed [ENVO_01000059] ... | reverse complement strand
GTCAACTGTTGAATTTAGCCAACAAAGATCGGGCGGTGTGAGAGTAACATCGGTAATGGTAAGGGTTTAAAGGGCTTTGACGCTGTGTGCTTCTGAGCTTCAGTAATAAGCTGGTTTAAGGTCATGGATTCGATGGTTCCAAGTCTTCGTTTTCGAATCGCCATCTGGGAGTTTTTAACTTCTTTTTTGCCATACACAATTATGTAAGGGATCCACTCCTGTTCTGCCTGCCGGATCCGATTGGACACCGTGAGTTCACGGTCATCTATATCTGCTCTTATGTGTTGATTTGTGAGGGCAGTAGTGAGAGTGATGCATTTCTCAACGTATTCGCTTGAAACGGGAATAAATCGAATCTGAGTAGGTGAGAGCCATAACGGAAGCGTAGGAATTTTCTGGTTCATCTGATCCCGATAAGCCTTTTCCAGTAGAGCATAAATACATCGTTCAATAGCTCCGCTGGGGCTGCAGTGAAGTATAATTGGGTACCGTTTCTTTCCTTCGTCATCGACGTATGTTATATCATAGCGCTCTGCATTCTCAACATCTATCTGATCGGTAGAGAGTGCAGAAGCCTTTTCTAGATTATCCACGAAGTTTAGTTCCCACTTGAGGGTAAAGTAAAAGAATTTTTCAGGCCACACTTCAACAAGGACAGGTCTCCCAAATTGGTGTACGAGAGAGAGGACAAATTCTTTATGTTTAGCATAGAAATCTTGAGTGAAGCGAATAGCGAGTTCATAATCTCGCGTGTCTAATCCTAATCCTTCAGTCAGGATCTGGGATGATAAATTGAATCGTGTCATAGCTTCCTGTAATGTTTGTTCCATATCTCCACACATAGCATGGACATCAGGCATTGTGAATGCACGTAATCGGCGTAATCCCGTGAGCTCTCCGCTTTTTTCCCGTCGGAAACTATATCGTGTCAACTCGTAGATTCGAAATGGAAGGTGTCGGTACGAGATTTGAGCATCATGACTCATCAAGAATTGGCCAAAACACGCAGAAAATCGCAAAAAGAAACTTCGGTCTTCCGACGGGATAACGTATTGGCGTGCAGGAAACCTATTCAGATAACTGGCTAAGCTCGGATGATCCATATCGTACATAATGGGTGTTTCTACTTCCATTCCCCCATATTCAATGACTTTTTGAGTTACATATTGTTCAAGAAGAGATTTTATCAAGCGCCCTTTAGGATAATAACGAAGATTGCCAGGATCACTTCCAGGTTCGTTATCAGCGATCTCCAAGCGTTTCATAAGTGTGACATGAGGTGGAACTTGAGTGGTGGTTCGGGCTTTTGCCATTTCATAATCAATAAATTTTTTTAAATTTGTGGAGTTCGTGAAATCAAAGTTTTGGATCGGGATCAGATCTCCCTTAAGATTGAGAATATACCAATCCGATCGGAGTCGTTCTTCAGCTTGAAGAGCTTGAGATTCCTCTTGAACCTGAGTAGCTGTGGTACCAAACGCCCGCGACTGTTCAGCTAAAGGATGCCCTTTAACGGAGATCGTGAACTGCTTGTTCCAACCAAAAGGTGCTCGAACAACTTGAAGCCCAGCGTTTTTTGCGTAATTTTCTAAAGACTCGATAATATTTCGAGCTGTTCGAGGTGGGGCCAAGTCACTACTAAGGTGAGCGTAGGGATAGATCAGCAATCGCGTTACTTTTAACTTTTCGAGAAACGATTTGATTGAGTCGACTGCTTCTTGAGCGACGCTATCGGTATCTCCTTTTTCGATAGCGGTGAACACAACGACAATTTCTTCGAATCGTTGGAGCTGTTTATCACTTTCCTCTGCCTCAGATACCTCTTTTTGAATCGGTAAAAACTCAATAAAATCCGAGTGCAGCTGTAAAATTCTCATGTCTCTCTCTCCAAAAACACGCAATAATATGACACAGTATGTGGATTGTAAGTTTAATAATAGCCTTTAATTTTGACTACTTATATTAAAATGTCGCCTTTCAAAGGATCGGGTCAGAATGGGGCGAGTCGCTAAAGGAACAACCTGCAGCGCAATCAATTGCAGTGAAATAGCTTCAAGATCGCTTTCCTCAGCTAAAATTAAACCAACAGGGATACGCGTTGCAGAACAGAGACGAGTCTATCTCTGTAAAGAACACTATAAAGAATACAAGAAAAAGAGCCGATCCAGTCGTCAACTCGATAAGTGGCGCTGGGGAACATAACCCCATACACAAAAGTCAGCGAATTATCATCTGATACTCACTTCTAATTAGATAGAACCTCGACGGATCTGCAATGACATACGTTGTTCCAAAAATACCAGGAATCTATTCACTAGTCATAGACGTCAGTGCATATGCATATGTTTTCGTTGGAGCGATGGGTATCTTGAGTTTCTCACCAGGCTATTATATTTATACAGGCTCCGCACGGGGAAAGGCTTCCATGAACCTCCATTATAGACTCCGCCGTCATCTCCAAGACACTAAAAAAGAACGCTGGCATATTGATTACCTTCTCAAGCATGTAACAACAAGGTTGCGGAACGTGTTTTACTTTGAAACTCTTAAGGACCTTGAATGCGCTGTCACGCAGAGTATCGTTAAAGCCCCTTCAGTGCATGCCATCCACAACGGCTTCGGGGCCTCGGATTGTCGAAATAGGTGTTATTCCCATCTTTGCCAAGCGGAAAATTTGAATCTCAAAGCATTACTGCGGTATTTATCTGATGTTTACAACAACTTTAGTACATCATATCAGATCATAAATAAACTGTGTCACAGACTCTGAATGAATAAAACTTAGCTGCCTTTCTTATGATACCTAGAGAACCATCAGATCATGGGTAAACTTGTCAAGTCTTTCGCATCCAGATTGCGTCACTACTACTGTGGAAGTGATGCCACTTGCAACGGATCCATGCCCAAACCCGCTTTTATCTTGTTTCTGTATCACTCCAGGGCCTGGACCTGCATCTAATGCAATAACCATGCCTGGCTGCGCTTTCATCATATTATTTTCTTGCACTAATGGAATTTCATGCCCTCCCGCAATGCCAACTCCGTGTCCCAATCGACGAGATGTAGTAAACTGAGGACTGATTTCTCTGAGTCCATCACGCATCAATTTCTGGTATAATAGATCTAACTCATGCATAGTTACACCCGGGCGAACTCTAGCTTCAATTTCTGCGTACGTCTTCATACAGGTCTTCCAAATAATCTGCTCCATCTCTGAAGGCTCGCCGACAAAAAAAGTACGCGATGCCTCAGCATAATATCCATCAACAATAACATCAGGTTCAAAATCAAAAACATCGCCTCTGCGAACCCGCTGTGTGCTGCTCGTCAAGGAAGGTATGTGACTCGAATCTGCTCCTAACTCGGCAATTCTTTGTGCCAAGGTTATTCGAATATCATTTAGTGGTCGCCCCTCTTGAATAATTTCGCGAGCGGTCTTGAAGAACTGATCGCAAATATTCGCGGATTTTCGAATGTTTGCAATCTCTTCTGTATCTTTAATCATTCGAATGGGATCTAAAACAGTTTGGGACACTGTTGATATCGACGCAGCCGGTACTGCCGTCTTCAAGAGCTGATAGTCTGTGTATCGTATTTCTTCTTCGACTCCTATAGTTCCAGTCTCCGCCTTGAGGTCATGCAATGCTTGTTTAACCTGCTTCCGTGCCATAGTTGAATCACCATCGGTGTAGAGGTATAACTTGTGACCTAATACGTGATGTTGGAGACCATTAAGAAAGCCTTGGTACATAGGGATAGTGACTCGTACTGGATCTCCTTCAAGTGGGAGAAGGTATGTACCAAGTCGGGTTGGCCATCCTCCCCAACCAGTATATCCACTGAAATAGCGTTGATTTCGCCCGGGAATGAGATAAAGGCAGTCTATTCCATAGCGCTGCATTAAATCTCGGGCACGAGCTGTTCGTTTCATTAAACTGCTTTTCGTTTTCATGGGGGTGGTTCCTCGTTCATGGTTTTTTCCATCGTGAGTTGCTTATGCATACTTTGAAGCAAAGGTAAGTCCAAGTCCTTCCAGCTCCTCTTTCATTTGTTGATAAAAGCTTTGAAATGCCAGGTTCACGCGCTCTCGTTCCACATCATAGATCTGATGAAAACTGTAACCTTTAGGGTACCCTTGCTCTAGGGTCTTTTCATATCGCCCGAGTAACGATTTTACTATCTCTTGGGCATTCTGTAAATTTATGCGAGAACTTGCTTTCAACACCTCTCCCATCCACTTCGATTCGAGTGGACTACAATAGTCCACTGGACACACGAATTGTCGCGCTCCTCCAGCAGGGTTCGCAGACGAACCACTTGCGACGCTCGCGATTTCACCAGCCGCACACTCATAATAGAATTGAGAGGTTCCTGCTCCCGCGACAGGATGATCACAGCCTTGAGCACAGACGGGTATTCGAGTATTCCGAACCAAAGCCTGGCATGCCAAAGATCCAACATAGATACACGATCGAGCTGATCGACTCTTAATACGATTATGTGTTTTTCCGATTTGGGTGCTGATTCCATATTGTTTAATGTGTTGATTATCTGCACCGCTGAAAAACAGACCGAGTAGTGCACTGGCCACAATGACGATGGGGGCCGTTGCCGGTCCACCGGAAAACCCGCCGATAAAAGCGTGTCCTGCACTCCATCGCACAGTGGTTTCATAAGCGATAGCAAACGCGGTTCGATTGGCAAAGTTCCAGTCGATCTTTAATTCTTCAAAAAGATTGCCACCTAACGGATCGGTTGGCCGTACACCCACTTCTCTATCAGCAAGAGCTATTGTCGCTTGAGCTGTTGGAGCATTTTGTTTAATAAACATGCCTGGTCGCCCCACATCCTCGATAGCCCGTCGCATTAGCGCAACTTCCTGTCGGTACTGGAAGATCTCAGAAGGGTGATTTGCTCGTACATCATATTGTTCTTCAATCGGCGGGGGTGGTCCAACTACAAGCCCACCCCAAATCCCATCAGTGGAGGGTTCTCGGGCGCAGAGTTTATACATTTTATATGCCACTTCCGCATTGCTGTAAATTGCGGTTTGTGGCGCGCCATAAACAATGGGTTCGATGCTGGATCCTGGCAATCGATGAGTTACTTGAGCTTCATCTTTTCCTGTGCCATAGCCTGATTGAGTGCCTGTTGCCGCGTTCAAGAATTCTTTAATTTCCGTCTCTGTAAATCGAACGTTTCTTTGGGTGTCTCGTGAATAGACGCCAAGGGAGATTGCAGCTTTTAATCCTGCTTCAAAAACGTCGTCAGCTAATTGTTTGTCTCTGGGAATAATGACTTCGGGGTCATAAACAAGCTCGTATTCTTGAGCGAGTTCACTAACTGTTCGCCATATTTTCATATTGAAGGCGCGTTCATCCATCCGAGGTGCTGACATACAGCGTTCGATCGTTTCCCAAAAGGAGAGCACCATGCTCGGTTACAACTCGTGTTTGCTTAGAAGTTTTTTAGCGACGTCTACAGCTTCCGCTGCAGTCGTACCATAGCCGTCTGCCCCGATCTTCTCTGCCCATTCCGGCGTTGTTGGCCCTCCTCCCACCATCACAAGGAATCGATCGCGTAATTCATGAAACTCAAGTTCATCGAGAATTTCTTTCTGTCGCTCCATGGTTGTAGTCATTAAAGCTGAAGCCATTATGATGTCTGCATTGACAGAAACTGCTTTTTCAATAATAGTGTCAACTGGGACATCTTTTCCTACGTCATGAACTTCAAAACCGGATGCAGAGAGTAACGCTGCGAGAATATTTTTTCCTACATCGTGTATATCATCTTTCACCGTGGCAATGACAATTGTTCCGGCATTCATTTGATCAGCGGCTTCTTGAGAAATGTTTCTCTTTAAAACATCAACAGCAGCATTTAATGCATCAGCAGCCATAAGCAAATGTGGGAGGAAAAGTTCGTCGCGAGCGAATTTTGCTCCAACAATATCAATGCCCACTTTGAGACCTTTTTCTAGGGCTTCAAGGGGATCCACTTCCGCATCGAGGGCTTCTTGAGCCGCTGCAACTGCAACTGATTCCTCAAAACTGAGAATTGCATCAGTTAACTTTTTCAGAATGACCTGTTTGGACATTTCGTCTTCCCTTGTGGCTGATAATAGAGTTCTCGTTAAAATATCTGACGGTGAGAGTTCACACTACGGATTGTATGGATATTTTTCTAGGAGCTCCTCTTTGACACGGCCAATTCCCAGCCCTGGTTTTGTGGAGGGAATAACAAACCCCTTCTCGATTCGAATTGGTTCTTCTAATATCTCTGCATAAATTCCTGTCATTGTGCCTATGCCTTCTTGTGCGAGAAAGTTGGGGCAGGTCACATCAAGTTGGATGTTTGCCGCAGCATTGACAGGGCCACACGCCATCCATGGTGCAACCTGTGCATTGTATGCTTCCGCCATTCCCGCGATCTTTTTCGATTCCAAGATCCCGTTTTGTCCAACCATAATCTGAAGGATCTGTGCAGCCTGTTTTTCTAGTACTAACCGGAAATCCCACTTAGTGGATAATCGTTCACCTTGTGCAATGGGGACAGTAATATGTCGAGCCAAGCGTGCCATTTCATCCACATTTTCAAGAGGTACCGGTTCCTCAAACCAGAGACAATCATACTTTTCTAGAATCTTAGCATATCGAATCGCGCTATGGGTATTCAGCTGACCATGGGTTCCCATTGCGATGTCACAGTCTTCACCGATCGCGTCGCGCATATGTTTCAGAACCATATCAGTATAACGCAGCTCTTTCAAAGACACATCTCGTGGGTATCTCACCCCTGGATTATATGGGCTTCCTCCCGGAATGGGATCAAATTTATAGAGAGTAAATCCTTTTTCTACGACTTCGGCGGCTGCGGCTCCAGCTTTTTCTGGTGAATCTCCCACATCCCATTCCGCAGCGTTATGGAGATAAGTATAGGCGCGTAACTTCTGATTTTTTACTCCGCCCAACAGGCGATAAATGGGTTGATGAAGCGATTTCCCAACGATGTCCCAACATGCCATCTCGAGAGCTCCAACAATTTGTCCATGAAACACGCCAGGATGTTGAAAGTGATGTGAGTGCGCGCTTCTCCCTGAGTTTGAATAGCTGCCTGCCGTTTTATAGAGGGCTTCCCAAATGGCTTCGATATTAAACGGGTCCTGTCCAATCATGAAGCGTTGACCGTATTCTCGAAGTGCCTGAGCGTGGGTGTGCTCTCTCAACCATGGAGCGGGGCATTCACCCCACCCTTCAAGCCCTTCATCCGTCTCCACTTTACAAAAGACCCAGTTCCGTCGATGGGGAACTCCCATTATGTAACTCTGAACATTTACAATTTCCATTGTAGTCACCTAGATGTTCATCTGAGTTAATATAAATATAAAAATTCCGCAGAACCTGTCATTGATCAGTGTTCTGCATTATCATTGAGGCATGGTCGTTATACAGCTAACGAGCGAGGCAATATCCTGGACCACGGAGAACTTTACCCGATAAAACGGGTAAACATTCACCTCGATCAAGCACGAGGTTGCCGTTTACAAAGAGATAACGAACACCCTCAGAGTAGAGATGTGGTCTTCGATTCTCAGCATTGGGATAGGGTGCTTTGTCAGTGAGCGTCTGAGGGTTAAAGAGAATGATATCTGCGATATTTCCTTCCTTTAATAGACCACGATCGTGAAGCCCCATTCGCTGAGCTGGTAATGACGTCATTTTTCGTACTGCATCAGTCAGGGTGAGAATCTGTGCTCCTGGCTCCTCGGGCATGGTATTGCGTGTTTCGCCTCGTACCCATTTTCGAAATACAATGGTGAAGCCACCGTATCCTCGAGGGTGAGGAGCATGTCTACCTATTACACCTAAAGATGTTGGTAACCAACTATCGGTGATGGGCATACAAGTGGGTTGAGTGATGGTTTCTTCAAGGTCTGATGGAGCATGGCCTTTCATCGCGCAATCTACTTCCACTAGCTGTGTCCCTTCATCGATTAGTACGTTTATTGCCGCAGTCCATGGAGGAAGGTTCCATAATTCTGCGATCTCGGCTAAATTCATACCTATTATTTGAGGATGGACATAGGATCCTAAGAGAATTATGTCTCTCCAGAAATCAGGAGGCTTCTGGCGAAGATCAGTAACAATTTTTTTTCGAGTTGTGGAATCTTGTAGTCTTGCTAAGATCTTGGGAGCTCCTCCTTCATAAGCCCAAAAAGGGAGCAAAGATGAAAGTAGCCACCCTCCTCCATATCTTGTTGTACAAACATCGAATGTTACATCCATACCTTTTAGCCGTGCGCGTTGGACTAAATTCAAGGCTTCTTTTTGTCGTCCCCATGATCCCAGGTGGGTCTCAATATGAGAGATATGTAGGGGAAGTGCGGCATCTTTCGCACATTGAATGGCTTCTTGTTTGCCTTGCGGCCATTCGCCACCACGATCGTGTGTTACGTAGAATCCACCATATTTAGCAACGATTTTACATAACTCAATCACTTCTGGGGGCTCAGACCAGCAGCCTGGTGGATAACTTAGACCCGTTGAGAGGCCAAATACTCCATCTTCCATCGCTTGTGCGGTTAGGGTCTTCATCTCCTCAAGTTCTGCTGGTAGTGGAGGTCGAGCTTCCCATCCCATGACGGCTCCTCGAATCCAGCCATGTCCCACTAAATTCGCGACATTCACGGCTAAACCTTGAGTTTCATAGATTTTGAAAAATTGATCAAAGGTTCGCCATGAGGGGGAAATTTCTTGTGGCCACCAGGGTGAATGGACAAGTCCGTGATTATGCTCGGATATTGGAGCTGCTGACCAACCGCAATTTCCACATAGAACTGTAGTAATCCCTTGTTTCAGAAGGCTTTCTGCTTGAGGGTGAATTAACAGGTGAATTTCACTATGTTGATGGATATCAATGAATCCTGGAGCTACGATTAAACCAGCTGCATCGATTACCCGTTTGGCTTGAGTAGAAGAACTATTTCCGATAAACACAATTCGTTGTCCCTGAATCGCCAGAGCAGCTCTGTACCAAGGATTTCCAGAGCCATCCAGTATCCATCCGTTTTTAATAAGATAATCATGGATCATTGTTATGAGAACAAATTAATTCAGAATAGAAAAAGCTTCTCGTATCATTCGTTGATAGATAAGGTTATATTTCTTTGACCCGTTACAAGAATAACGAGGTAGTGAATTATGCCCCTGGCATTTGTGTTAATCAACACAGAGATTGGGTCTATGGAAGACGTGTTGCAAGTGCTAAATGATCTTCCTAATGTCAAAGAAGCTTACATGGTTTACGGAGTTTATGATATCATCGCGAAGGTAGAAGCGGAATCAATGACTAAGCTTAAGGAAATTGTCACTTGGAAAATTCGTCGAATCGATAAAGTCCGCTCTACACTCACCACTATTGTCATGGAAGAACCTTAATTTTCTAGCAGAATCTTCCTAAGAGCTCTCGACTGTCAATGATCTCCTTTACAGAATAAAGGTTTTAGTACTAGCTTTCGCGTTGTCAGTATGGCTGTGAAGATCATGAGTGATAGTAAACAATGGCACATGGAAACTATAATCCAACGAACACTCGAAGCACTTGAAAACAATGGATTCACCGTAGAATATGCAGCAAATATTGTTCAAGCAACGGAAGCCATTCTTAATATGATACCTACTACGGCGTTAGTCGGTGTCGGTGGTTCAATTACGGTACGCGAGTTAGGTCTCGTACAGGCTCTCCAAGCTCGAGGAAACCCCGTAGCTCAACATTGGGGGGACTACTCACCCGCTGAAAGAATGAAAATTCGTCGACAACAATTAACCGCTGACATCTTCCTTACCAGCAGCAATGCAATCACCGAGAAGGGACAATTAGTGAATGTTGATGGAGCTGGACAACGAGTTGCAGCGATGATTTTTGGTCCAGAAAAAGTCATTGTTGTCGCTGGGATCAATAAAGTTGTGATGGATCTGAACGCAGCGATCGATCGCATCAACAATGTCGCTGCTCCGATTAACGCAAAACGGCTCAACCGGAAGACGCCGTGTGCCACTACTGGGATATGCAGTGACTGTGAATCGACAGAAAGAATATGTAATATCATGACCATAATTGAAAAAAAGCCTTTATTGACTGATTTCACTGTAGTATTGGTAGGAGAAGCACTTGGTTATTAACAGAATAACTAGCTAGCACCCTGATTTAAGGGAGTGCCACTTATACATTCTTTACATCCTGGATCGCGTGAGTAAGTTTTCCTAGAGTTTTTTCTAAAAAAAGGACCCCATTCACGTATTCACGGTGCCCTTTTTCCGTGATCTGGTAATATTTTCTTTCGGGCTTTCCTAACACTGTTCTTTCTTCAGCTATCTGAATTAATCCTTCGCGCCGCATTTTATAGAGAACAACGTACACTGTAATTGTCGCGGTGGTAAACCCAAATTTTCCTTGAATAGTTTTTGCAATTTCATAGGCATACATTGGCCGATCCATAAGCATCTTTAAAATGTATAGCCAGAGATTCTCTTTCGTCAATTTTGTAATTAAACGAAGGTAAGCTGACGAATGAGGTTCCATGAATCAATCAACTATCCATGCAACGGGACTAAGAAGTGATACAGTGTGGGTTGACGATTAATTACTTCTTCGACTCGCCTTAGACCGAACTTTGCGAACGCCACGATGAATTGCACATGATACACAAAACCATCGTGTAATCTTGGGTCGATAAAACATTGTTCCTTGGGCGTGAAGTTCTTTAGCAAGCGAAGAGTCCACCAATGACTTGTAACGTGATTGGCGTTTCGCTTTATCTCGTGGAACCAGTGAACCACATTGACTACATTGAACCATAGACCCTCGTCCTTTTCCGCCTTTACTTCTTCCTCGGCTTTTCCTTTTTTTTGGCAAGTTAATCTCCTCTTATGATCTCGCTGTTCCTTTTTAGGTTTATCTTTACTATCATTCGTAACTGATTTCTGGCTAATAGGTTCGAGCTAGTCGTAAAATTGTAGTGGCGGGCTTTCCACAACTTGTACAGGTTCCCGCAATTTTCTCTTTTTTCAACTCGAGTGGTTGTCCCAGCACTCTCACATCGACCACCGTTTCCATTTGGCGGCCACAGAGCTCTTCCCCACACCAAGGAGATTCAATGATACCTCCAGTAGAATTCAATATACATCGGGCTTCATCTAAAGAAGTCACGCTATGAATTTGTGCCTGCATCCACTCCTGAGCTTGAGCTCGTAAGCAAGCATCTATCTCGCTTAGAGTATCGTTGGTGCTCAGCGATTCGCGTCGATAGGTCACCCGTTTACTTAGATCTCTCCGCACTACTGTAACTTTTCCCTGCTTAATGTCACGCGGACCAATTTCAATCCTAACGGGCACTCCTTTCGCTTCCCATTCGTAGTATTTTGCCCCAGGCGTCATCTTTGCACGATCATCGATATGACTTCGAATTCCTTGCTTTACAAGGTGCGCGTGTATCTCTTGGCACTCCATCATGATTTGTTCTTGAGTGTCTTTAAACAGGATTGGAATAATCACTACTTGGATCGGCGCTGCTATCGGTGGGAGCAGTAATCCCCGATCATCTCCGTGAAGTGCAATGACGGCTGCAACTGCTCTTTCTGAAATACCATAGCTTGTTTGCCAGACGTGTGCTTGGGTTCCTTCAGCAGTCTCAAATGTAACGTTAAACGCCTTGGAAAAATTCTGCCCTAGATTGTGGGTAGTCCCAATTTGAAGACAACGTCCATCTGGAAATATCGTGTCAAACGCATAGGTAGCTAGCGCGCCAGCAAATCGATCCCAACTCGGTCGTTCCGTAATCACATAGGGAATAGCTAACGAATCAAAGATGTTTTGATAGATTTCATTGGCAGCATTGACTTGTGCCTTTGCGTCTTGATGGGTCGCATGGAATGTATGGGCTTCTTTAAATGTTGAGACTTCTCTAACTCGGATCAGTGGTCTAGTAGCCTTCGTTTCGTATCTAAAGATACTGCCAATCTGGTACAGTTTTAATGGGAGATCGGCATGTGATCGAATCCATAACTTCGCCATTGGGGTAATAGCGGTTTCACTCGTAGGGCGTAAAGCTAACTTAATTCCCAGTGGATTTTTGCCGCCATGAGTGATCCAATATGCCTCATTTTCAAAGCTATGTATGTGAGATGATTCTTTAGCAATTAAATCCTCAGGAATTAATGTGGGAAAGAGCGTTTCATCATGATTAGTGGTGTCAAGGTAGTGACGAATTACTTCTAGGATGTGTTTTCGCAGTTGAAATCCATATGGAAGCCAAACACCGCAACCTTTGATCGGATATCGGTAATCGATTATTTTTGCGGTTGTGAGAATCTCTCTAAACCAATCTCCAAATTTTTTTTTCCACTTTTGACGTTGTCGAGTCACATGAAGCACCTTTACTTAATCTCTTCACCAATCATACCAACGTTGATCTCTACGCAGGCGACTTTAGTTCATCGTCGTTTATATAAGTATCTCGCTTGTCAAACGTTCAAGAACAAGCGTGAGATAGTATTTATGGTCGTCGAGAGATTATGCAGAGTTGATTTCATCGCGAACGCGCGCGCGTGTTGTGTAAAATAGAGTTTGGTATGATAATGTTTTTATTTTGCTTCTCGCATAGAATTAGCCGAAATCATCTAAGAAGATTCCAGTGAATGATAGATAATAGTAAGGAAATGATTCAGTACTCATCAATTATGGATATCTGTGAACGACACTGGATTAATGATTTAGATGTAAGAAAGGGACAGAGCACTTGAAAATTATTAAGATTGTATTGGATGTCATGTCCCCTGCTCAGCAGTCTATTGTGGATCTCGTCGAGGCTCTCAGTGGTATCGAGGATGTTGCTGAAGTTGATATCACTCTTTCTGAACTCGAAAAAAACGTCGAAGACTTTAAAGTAACTCTTGAAGGCTATGACCTCAGCTACAACCGGATTGGTGAAGCCATTAAAGACTTTGGAGCAGTGATTCGGAATGTGGATAATGTTGTATCAGCTGAAGAATACATTCCAAAACATGACAGTGATAAACTTTCAGCGTCGATGTTGGTGCTAGCAAGTCACATCGATTCGGATGTAGAGAGTATCGACCAAATTTATGGTGAGTTTGATAAAACTTTACATTTTATTCGATCGAATAAAACCTAGCTCTATGTGATCGTTGATTTGATTAATATGGATGATTGCCGGATAGCGTCTGGCTATGATTGGTAGACTATGTAGATATGGCTAAGCATTTTAAGGAATACTTCAATAGACTACGTCTAGTTTTCAACAGTTTTAGAACAGAGGACTCTCCCGTTTTCTTTGATGATATTGCTCGCCGAGCATTTGTCAATAATGCGTTTGATGGTGCGTTAACATTACTGGGCATATTAATGGGCAACGTCATTATAGGCAATGTTCAGCCTCAGACCGTGATAAGTACAGGATTGTCAGCATGTCTCGCGATGGGGGTTTCAGGATCTTTTGGTCGATATTTCTCCGAAAGAGCAGAGGGAAAGCGCACCATTAAACAGATCGAAGATTACATGTTCACAGACTTAAGTGGGTCTAGCATTGAACGAGAGTCCAGGAGAAAAGTGCTGTTAATTTCCATGGTAGACGGCCTGTCACCAGCATTAGCGGCTGCAATTCCCTTAGTTCCTTTTTTCCTTGTTCAAGCCACCCTCATGATCATAACCACGGGCGTCATTGCATCGTTCATCCTTGATTTTCTGGTGTTGTTTGTGTTAGGGCTATTTCTCGGAAAAATTTCTGATGAAAACATGATTATCCATGGTTTTATGGTGGTGGGAGTAGGGTTTATCACCAGTCTGATAATTCTTTTCAGCTCTCTCATACTTTAACTAGCTTTTAGAATACACGCCGAGACACAAGCTCATAATTCTGGATCAAGCAGACCTAATTGCTGTAACTTTGCTTGGATCCGAAGATACCCGATTTTGGGATCCTCAACATCAAGGACTGCTTTTTCAAAGGGACATATATCTGTTCCATATCTGTTGATGATTTCGGGAGTTAGTTCTTCATGAAAAAAGGTAATACCGTGATTCTCAAGAACGGTTTTCCCTCGAATACTCAATAAGCTACAGAACACGGTTTGTGCTTGGATATAGCTTATCAGTAATGCTGCAGCTTTTCCCACTATCTTATCGACGATAATCGTATTTTTAAGTTGAAGAATACCAAGATCAGTTATTGCTTGATAAAGCGGTAGCATACCTTCTCTTGCACTTTGATAGAGGCGCTTCTCCTTCTTGAGAATGATTAGATTTAATCCCTCGCTTTTCATTTGTTCAATATATTGCAATTTGGTGATCACTTTCCGTAACAGATAGCATCAAAATATTTTTTTGTTTTTTATTCTGCTAATTATTGTACAATAGATCACACACCCTCTTTACATGATGGGCTTAGGGCTATGCCAGTTCATATTGGGAGGCTATGTGAAAAAGTCGGTTCTCCTGTAATGGTGGTGCGATGATTTGCAGACCTATTGGCAATCCATCGACTTTGCCGCAAGGAATCGAGATTGCAGGGCAACCTACCAAATTTTCGGGAACCGTGAGTAGATCACACATGTAAAGTGCTAATGGATCATTTATTTTTTCGCCAAATCGAAAAGGTGGAATTGGCATTGTTGGCCCAACGAGCGCATCAACATCTTGAAAGGCTTTTTGGAAATCCTTGTGAATCAAGGTTCTTACTTTAAGGGCTTTCATGTAATACATATCAAAGTAGCCACTCGATAATGCATAGGTTCCAAGAATGATTCGTCGCCGAACCTCGGGCCCGAATCCGCGTTTTCGAGTTTTCGAAAATCCTGTGCTCCAGTCCTCAGCTAAAGCGAGATTGCTATAGCCATATCGTACTCCATCATATCTTGCGAGATTCGAACTGGCCTCTGACATTGCAATTAGATAATATGCTGGAAGCGCGTAACGTAATGTGGGAAGCGACGTGGAGATCACGGTCGCGCCACATTGTGCAAGACCATCAATAGCGGTTTGCACCGTTTTAGCTACACGAGTATCTACCCCTTCACCAAAAAATTCTTTGGGTACTCCAATAGTT
>CAJIBO010000077.1_pt1 | contig 15404 bp, 16 predicted proteins | sample 9199371 | NCBI WGS metagenome assembly CAJIBO01 (sample SAMEA7708307, study PRJEB35096) | sediment metagenome | biome: marine neritic benthic zone biome [ENVO:01000025]; feature: sediment [ENVO:00002007]; material: shallow marine sediment [ENVO:03000034] sea grass bed [ENVO_01000059] ... | reverse complement strand
GCATTTTTCATTCCCTGGCTTCTTCTTCGCCTCCGTCTACCCTCTTCCAAACTTCCGTCACGTACACTAGATGATTCGTCTTCGGAATTTCAGATCCTACGCAATGTCAGTTTAATCATCCTGTTAGCGCTTCTTGGCGCCCGTGCTGTTGCTGGAAACGTTATCAATACATACATCACTCCCTATTTTGTCGATGTGTGGTCGATTGATCCTGCAACAGCGAGCTTAATCTTCGGTATTCGACCGCTCATGGCGCTATTTGCTTCCCCGATGGGAGGTGTAATGGTGGATCGGATTAGTGAAAAATTATGGATGGCGATTGGGTTGATCGCACAGATCGCTAGTATTATTGTAATTGCGTTTTCCCCCTCACTGACACTGATTATTGTAGGCTATCTTCTCAATTCATTTTTCGGGACTATGGAGATGCCAGCGGTCCAATCCTTAATTGCTCGGTTAACACCTCAGCAAGGTCGGGGCTTCGCGTTTTCCCTCTCCTTTCTTCCAGGCACTGTCACAGGTGCTATCGCTCCGATCGCTGCTGCGTTCCTCGTGGATGCCTGGGGGCTCTGGTACATCTTCCCGCTTGCACTTGTCATGCTTGTCTTGGGTTTAGGACTGTTGAGTGGGCTTTGGCGTCGTATTTCATAGGATCGCGATGCACGATTATGCCCTATTATCAACAGAGGTTCGACGTAGGAGATTCGCGTTTGTCACGACGGTAATGGAGCTGCTCGCCATCGCTATCTCTGCAATGACGGGGTGTGCTAACCCTAGCATCGCAAAGGGAATCATGATCACATTATAAAAGAATGCCCAGAACAGATTCTGCTTAATTTTCCGGAAAGTTGCTTGCGAGAGCTTGACTGCTTTCACCACATCGGAAAGTCGGCCACTCACAAGGACTACATCGCCGGCTTCAATCGCAATATCCGTGCCGGTGCCAATTGCGACACCAACATTTGCCTGAGTGAGTGCAGGTGCGTCATTGATGCCGTCTCCAACCATCGCGACATACCCGGCTTCCTGTTGGAGTCGCTGGATTTCAGCCACTTTTTGGTCAGGCAAAACTTGAGCAACTACACGTGAGATGCCGACTTGTTTGGCGATGGCTTCTCCGGTCCGGCGATTATCTCCAGTTAACATCACGGTTTCAAAACCCATCGTCTCCAACGCGGTGATGGCTTGCACGGAATCGTCTTTCAGAGTATCGGCAACAGCAATCACGCCAAGACAGGTGTTATTCACGGCGATAATCATGGTCGTCTTGGCTTCATCCTCCAACCGCTGAATATCTGCCTCGAGGGGTGAATAATCGACACTGGTTTCCTCCATTAACAGTCGATTCCCGATTACAACGGTTCTCTGTCCCTGCACGGAGCCAATTACTCCTCGTCCAGTCATTGCCTCAAATCGTTCCAGTTTCAACAGCTCGACGTTGTCCTCCGCGGCTTTCTGAAGAATCGCCGCAGCAAGAGGGTGCTCGGATCCCTGTTCAACACTTGCTGCAAGTGATAATACATCAAGGGTGGTACTAGTTGATGTTGTGACGATATCAGTTACTTCGGGCTTACCCTTCGTAATCGTGCCCGTTTTATCAAAAACGAACACAGAGACGTCTTTTAACGTTTGAATTGCATCACCTCGTCGAATCAAGATTCCCTTCTCCGCGCCCATGCCACTGCCCACCATTAGCGCTGTTGGAGTCGCTAGGCCGAGTGAACAGGGACAGGCAATCACCAATGTCGCAACTGTTGCAAAAATCGCGAGAGATACTGTATCGAGCGTGGGATCTACCCATGGTAAAAACGCACTCGCCCATGTAATCACACTAATCGTGTATTGAGGAAACGCAAGCCACATCACTAATGTTGCCAGAGCAAGCGTAAGAACGGTGGGAACAAAATAGCTTGTTACCCGATCCGCAAATTCTTGAATCGGAACTTTGGAGCCCTGCGCTTCTTCTACTAATCGAATCACTTGCGCGAGAAATGTGTCAGCTCCGATCTTTGTTGCCTGCACTTGAATCAAGCCTCGCTGATTGATCGTAGCACCAATCACCGTGTCGCTGGGTTTTTTACGGACTGGCATCGATTCACCTGTCGCCATGGATTCATCGATACTACTCTCCCCTTCCACAATAATCCCGTCTGTGGGAATCTTCTCTCCCGGTCGCACAATCATCACGTCGCCAACATTGACGTCATCAATGGGTACTTGGACTTCTTGACTGTCTTGAAGTAGGGTCGCGGTTTTTGCTTCTAATTCGAGGAGTCTGCGGATCGCTTGTGACGCGCGGCCTTTGGCCTGCGCTTCAATGAATCGTCCAGTTAAATGGAATGCCATGATCATCGCGCTCACACCGCCATAATTGGCGAGAGGTACGAAAAAGGAAATGGGACCTGTCAGAAAGGATGATAATGTACCCAGCATGATAAGGACATCCATGGTGGGATATCGATTACTAAGAGCTTTCACAGCTGCTCGATACGTGGGTCGTCCCGGACCGATAAGGACGGGGGCTGCAAGTAAAATTAGTCCAAGGTGGAAGATCGTCTCGTTGGGCCAAGCAATACCAAAGAACATTTCAGGGATCATCCACAACATGATGGGAATCGTGAATGACCAGGCAATTATAGCTCTGCGTCGTGCTATGGCATATTCCTGTTGCATGTGCGCCTCTTCGTCTTCAAAAGTTGTCCGGCGGTCTTCACGGCTAAGAACTTCGTAGCCGACGTCTTCGATGACTTCCTTCATCTCTTCGTAGCTGATTTTCTTGGGATCATACGTGACCATGGCTTTTTCAGTGGCTAAATTCACCGAAGCTTCGATCACGCCGTCGAGTTCACTTAGCACTTCTTCGATGGTTTGGACACACATGGCGCACGTCATTCCACCGATTCGGAGAATGAGTTTTTGTGGCACTGATGTAATGTCATAACCGGAGTCACGAATAACCTCTACGAGGGCAGCTTCATTCGTCTCTTGACCGTTGTATTCAATGTATGCGGTCTCAGTGGCGAGGTTGACGGACGCGTCATTAACCCCATGAGCTGCAAGTAACGCTTGGTTAATTGTTTGCGAACACGTCGCACAGGTCATGCCTACAATTTTTATAGCTGTCTTCTGAACGTGAACTTCTTGTTCTGTCATGTGGATCCCGATTTGCTACAAACCACTCAAATATAACATAGGTTATATCATGTTGACTGCTTAATAAACCTACTTGTTCATCTCTCCACAACCGGTGACGAGAGTCGAGACCTCAAACGCGCGCATTATAAATTCGTAAAGTAATGAAATTTATTAACTATTTATCCTAATACACAACTAATAGATGTGGAGTGTGTAATTTTGGTTTATTGCACAAAATGTGGCGTTCAAAATCCCGATGATTCAGAGTACTGCGTGTCTTGCGGTGCAGCATTGTACCTAAGATCGCACGAAAACGCCTCAGATAGTAACGACTGTTTTGGTGGCGATCGGGACTGGGACAGTGAATGTTTTGGACTTCGTCGGGGCGCGGCGTTGTTTGCTCTGATCCTGGGGCTTCTTATTGTTCTCGCGGGAATTTCATCACTGATTGGTGAATCGTTACTGCAGTGGATTGCCCCGTTTTTCGTGATTGGAATTGGACTCATAATCATTGTCAGTATCCTTCGACGCGGGCGATCGTGAACTCGCAACTGATTACCTCCGAAAGTGACGTGAATTTTGACGGAAAACACCAGAATCTGCCCCTCTTGCAAGGACCCGATACGAGAAGATATGCAATTTTGTCCGAATTGTGGTACAGCACTACCAAAACAGGAACTTGCATCTCCCCCACCATCCCCTTCACCACGAAGAAAGCGCCAATCGGACATACTTGGAGGGCTTTCAGCTGGTATTGTGCTTATTCTCCTGGCAATATCCTATATTCGGTATCCGGTGGCTCCGGAAGCTGTGATCGCGTATATTCAACGGTTAGCGAATCAACGTGTATTCCTTAAACCTCCAGTAATACTCTTGAACTTTAGCATTTTCTTCTTCTATACCTCGGGAGCCTGGGGCTTGGTCTTATCCGCTCTGCGCTTGATCCTTACAAGCAATATTCGCCAGACTCTAACCGATCTCCTAAGCGCCTTCTTTTCCATCTATTGTGGGTATCTTCTCACGAATTATTTAGCGGATGTAGTCACGAATCAAGGAGCATTTGCATACTTCATTGTAGGCATCGGCGTTCTTATAATAGGAAATGCGGTGATCTATCTCGCCATCAAAGAACGCTGAAAACTGCTAATCTGTACGGATAAACATGGAGGGAGTCAGGTGCAGATACGCGCGCGCGCTAAAACGTTTCTTTCATCACGCCTCATCTATATGCTATACATAGGATTTTCTATCTTCGGAGAGATACTCCTCATTCTCCTTGCATACAGCAAATCGTTGCCATCCATTTCAATTCCCTACCAACACTCTATCATTATTCTTGGATTCGACCTCATTTGCCTTGGAGGAATCATCGCCAGCATTTATCCTAAACGTTGCTCACACCTCATCTTCCAGCAAACCTCTCAACAATCCTCCATTACCCACTTCCATCAATTACCGCGTCATACTCCTTCCTATCAACGACGTGGACATCACACCGATTGCGAGCATTATGCTTCCCATGTTCTTCATCTTCACAACAAGAGTTATTGCGCAGGTTGCATTGGCTTAAGGACCGGTGCAATTGTCGGAATAGGAGGAAGCATTCCATTGTTATTTGGATTATTTCCGCCGCATGCCGACGCGTTGTTATGGGCTGGTGCAGGATTCGTGGTTCTCGGGATACTTCAACACCAATTCTCGTTCAATAATAGCTGGGTACACTTCCTCCTGAATATTTTCTTCGTCATAGGCCCGTTCCTTCAACTTCTCGCGCTCGTCACCCTCAATTCTTCATTAATCACTGAGCTGTACTTAGTAACCTTGATCATATTCTGGATCATCACTCGGATCACTCTCTCCCAAATAGAGCATGCACGGATCTGCCACACTTGTACACAAGCCTGCAATCTGCAGCAAACAAGTTAGCCACTCGATACTATTTTATAGCGGTCCTAAGTCAGTTATTTTGATAAACATGAAATTTACTGAGTTATCACGCCCCTTCATTATCGGTGTTATCTCGGACAATGACATCCCCCACTGTATTCAAACCATTAAACAGAGCGAATTCGCTGGTGCCGACGGCTTCCAACTCGAACTCCATAATCTTCAATCATCCCCGCCCACGAAACAAGAGCTGAAAGATATCATCGGATCCACCACAAAACCTGTTTGGACAACGAATCGCCGGTCGAAAGCTGATCGTCAACAGCGCCGAACAGTCGATGAACATGCACGAATTCAAGTCGAACTCGATGCACTCGATGCAGGAGCGCAATGCATTGATTTGGAGATGGATACCTTCGACCCTTGGTACCTCTGGGACAGTGATCGTCGAGCAGCAGAATGGCCACACCTCCAAGATCTTCCAGTAAACACGAACGATTTTCCAGGTGAGTGCTGTTTTAATAATGATGCAATTCGAGAGCAGAGGAAGATCATTGATCACGTGCATCACGTGGGAGGAGAAGTGCTCCTCTCATGCCACATGCTGGTTCGGACCCGTACTGAAGGGATTATCCGTATCGCGAAGGAACTTGAGCAACGGGGGGCTGATCTCATTAAAATCGTTGTCTGGAATGACGACTTCTTCGATCTTTGCGAAACGCTCCGTGCTAATGTTGCATTAAGTGAAATGCTTGACACTCCTTTCAAAGTAATGAGTCAGGGCGAACCCTCCAAACTGGGACGCGCGCTCTTTCCCATGTTTGGATCCGCATGGGCTTTCTGTCAACTTGATCTGCGCCCAGGGGGATTTCACTATCGTCCCTTGATTGCTACAGAAAAATACCTCTTGCAACATCTTGATTGGCAGCCGAATTGGTTGCAACATGCAAAACTCGTTGCCCAACGACAAACGTGAAACGACGGGGGAAAGCCCCGTTCGTTATAGCTTTAGTTGCTCTACAGTCACTTTCCGTGCTGCTTCCAGATCGATATCAAATCCTAAACCGGGTTTCGTTGGCGCGTGCACGAACCCCTCTGCATCAACTTCGATCGTGTCTTTCCAGACATTTGGATACATCACGGTATCCAAACTGCCTTCTGGCACGTGTTTCTCATAGTACTTAGCGTTGTTCACAGCCAACAGGACATGAAGACTCTTCGAGAAGCCAGTGTAGTTATGGGGCTCCATATTCATGTAATTTGCTTCTGCTAAATGTGCCAATTGAATTAAATGCGAGATACCGAACGTGAGGGGACCAGCCATAATATCGATACATCCCTTTTGGATTCGCGCTGGATATTCATGAATGCTCGCAATTCGGTCACCGGAGCGTATCTGGACAATCTGACACGCATTTCGGAGCTCCATTAAGCCTTGTAAGTCGTCTTTCGGAAGAGGATCTTCATACCACCAGAAATTTAATTCATCTAACACTCGTCCGACTCGAAGCGCTTCTTCACGTGTATAGGGTGCGGGATAGATCAGCGGGTCAAGCATTAACGTGAAATCTTCACCAACAGCTTTTCGAACAGCTCGACATAGACGAATATCCTCGTTAGCACTACAATAAGGATGAATCTTGACCGCGGTATACCCTTTTTTCTGGCACTCGAGAGCAGTCTGGATGAAGCGTTTATCACTCCCATGATGCACCGTTGATCCATACGCTAACACTTTTTCTCGAGTGGCTCCAAGTAATTTATAAATGGGTTTACCAACCGCTTTACCTTTAATATCCCACAAGATCGTATCCAAAATACCTCGCTGCTCAATGGGCCAATAAAATCGACGAGTCAGGACACGATCAATCCTGGCATTATCAAAGGGATCCTGCCCTTCAAGGGGAAAATAGGGACGACACGCTCGCCAGCGCGAAGCAAAAGCCCGTAGGGCGCCTCCAGTCCACGTTAATTCCCCAGTTATTCCTTCATCAGTAGACACTCGAAGAAGTCCCAAATCACGCCTATCACGATTTTTATAAGCAGGCACTTCCTGCGAGTGATCTTGTCGAGGCTCAAAAAGCCAGATTTCAGAACCAGTAATCTTCAAAATGTTTCCTCCGCCTAATATATTCCTAATCGCAGACTAAAAAAGATACGCTGTCGTGTTACCCACGCGCCTGACAGTCTTCATATGAATGATCGAAGAAGATATCTTAATACTAACGAGTATCCTATTACTGCTGGTGACCATACGCTGTCCTATTGCCCCAATTGTCATACCGAGATTCTGACCGATGATACATTCTGCCCCTCCTGCGGCACGCGGATCGATACTCCGAGCACAATCTCCGATATTATCATCGTCACGACACCAACAATCCCCGGCTATACTGTGCAACGCATCATTGGAATTGTAACCGGGCTCACAGCCCGAACCCGCGGGATGGGTGGTCGATTTGTTGCAGGACTCCAATCAATGGTTGGCGGAGAAGTCTCAGCGTTCACAACTGAAATTGAACGTGCCCGAGCCGAAGCCATCAATCGCGTCAAAACCAAAGCGCGTAGCCTCGCTGCAAATGCGATATTAGGTCTTGACCTAGAAACGACAGATGTACTTCAAGGAACCGTCCTAATCTCAGCGACAGGCACCGCTGTCGTCGTCACTCCTATGTAAGAACTTCCCAGAACCTCAAAGAATTGAACAATATGGCGACTCTGAGCAATCCTTTACACATTCACAGTTATTGCTTACCAAATCGAATTGTTTTCCCACCAATCCAAACGCGCTCATCCACAAAAACTGGCGAAGTGACATCGAAGTTACTAGAACACTATGTTCAACGCACTCCATCTCTGGGGCTCCTCATTGTTGAACATGGTTATATCTCCCAAGATGGAAAACTCAATAACCATGAGTTAGGTATCCACGAAGACTATCTCCTTCCCGGTCTCCAACGACTCACAACTCGTCTTCATACCTATCCCCCTCCCTTGATCTTGCAGATCAATCATGCTGGCGCTTTGACTCAACAATCCGTTACTGGCATGCAACCTCTCGCGCCATCAGCCTCCGATAAAGCAAGAGAGATAACGCAAAATGACATCGAAACCTTGCTTTCATGTTTTACAGAAGGAGCAGAACGCGCTATACATGCGGGATTCGATGGCATTGAGTTACATGGCGCACATGGTTTTCTCTTGAATCAATTTACCTCCCCACTCACCAATCATCGAACCGACGCGTATGGGGGAACATCAGAGAAACGAATCAGGTTTCCATTAGAACTCGTTGAACAGATTAAAACGCGAATTGGTGATCGCCTACTCTTGTATCGTCTCGGAGCTGATGACCTCGACTCGAACGGAGTCTCGATGAATGATACCATCACCTTCGCAATGAAATTAGTTGAGGCTGGAGTTGACATCCTTGATGTCTCTGGAGGGATCTGTGGAAGTCGCCCCCAGCAGTTACAAAACACCCAAGGATTCTTTATTCCTCAAGCTAATCAGATAAAGACACATGTTCCTATTCCAGTGATTGGCGTCGGAGGAATCGTTGATCCAGAATTCGCTAATGCACTGATTAAGGACAGTGAAGTCGATTTAGTTGCGGTCGGTCGAGCCCTGCTTAAGGATCCTCTCTGGGCGCATCATGCAATTATCCAATCCAACTCCTCGAGCTAGCTCAAGATTTGCCACATAATCAAGGCGGATGATCTAGCTGCACAATTGGTTCTTCAAGGGATCATTTATTTCCGCTTGTTCAAATGCCTCTTCACGCTCCCAACAGGATTCACAATTCTCACAGTGAACAACTTTATCATAGAAACAACTCCAAGTCAATTCAAGAGGCACTTTCAATTGTACCGCTAACTGAATCACTTCCGACTTCGTTTTTGCGAGAAAAGGTAAGAGGATCTGTATGGGTAACTTAGTTACTCGATCAAGCTGCATCAGGTTAATGATCGATTCAACAGCTTGAAAGAATGCTGGTGTTGCATCAGGAAATCCAATTGAATCAGTCTCCAGATGTCCTGCGATAATGCACTCTGCGCCGTAAATTTCACTATAATATGCAGCAAGAGCGTAGTAAATTAAATTCCGTGTTGGAATATAGCCCTCAGGAACCTTTTTGTCCTTAAATACATCGGAGTCATGGCGCATTAGGTTTGTGGCACTCTGAAGAAATGGAAGAGAAACCTCAATGTACTGAGCTTTGGTCGAGTGAGCAATGCGACGTGTTGCCTGAAGTTCTTGTTGGGCTCGACCCTGATAGTTAAAGGATAAAGCAATCACATCAAAGCCTTGACCCAGCGCCCAGAATAATGCGGTCGTCGAATCAATACCACCTGAAAATAGCACGATAGCTTTCGGCATTACTACAAACGCCTCGATTCCGATCGGACTGCAGCTTGAATTGCCATATCAAGCGGCGTTAATGAGAGATTGAAATCGTTACATAGAGGCGATGGATCTCCAATCGAGTCTGATAACATGACATCGATTTCTTCTTGAGCGATTTCCATGACGTTTGATGCATCTTGAAGCGGCACCTGCTCAATGGTGAATTCGGGAAGGTCATACCCTTCCTTTTCCATTGTCGCTGCGACGCGGTTAATGAGTTGAGTAAATGTAATGACCTCGGGACCAACCAGATCATAGATCTGATTTCGACGCCCTTGCCCAGTAACCGCATGAATAAATGCCGTTCCTGCATCCTGGACATAAATCGGTTGCATGGGGCGATCACCTTGACCTACTACTAGAACTTTCCCATCGAGAATATCGTGAACGAGAAAAGGAATCAATTCGTCTCCAGGCCCCAAGATATATGAAGGGCGAAAAATCACAAATGGAATCGGTTGGCTGCGACACATAGCTTCAATTTGATGTTTAGAAAGAAAATAACCGTTGGTTGCCCATGATTTCAGACCATACTGGTCTACACCCAATCCAGAAGGTGTTACAAAATACTGTATTCCGCTGCGAAGGGCACCGTTAAGTACTGTACGGGTTCCCTGGACATTTACCTCTTGAAATGAACTATATCGCTCATTGACAATACCCACTAAATGAAGTACTCCTTGACATCCAGCGAATGCCTCAACAAGTCCGTCGACTCGAAAATTCTGAACAATTACAGGAATGCAGCAACGAGCTTCAACTACTTTCGCAGCTTCAGTACGGCGAACAACGCCTTTAACCGTTAACCCTTCTTCCACAGCTTTACGAACACAATGGCGCCCAAGAAACCCATTAGCTCCTGTGATAGCTATTGACTTTGCCAATCATACTCCTCTCTGACGTATACATTGCGCGAGCAGTTGATATCTACATGCAGATTACAATACGGTTTGGATTTTAAAAATGTAGTAGTTCCCAGATTCTACTTCAGTAAAGCGAAATAAGTGTTCTCAGTATTATCTATAACAAGGCTGAATGAAGAAGGAAAAAAGGATGTAAGGGAAAGAATGGCTTTGGAAATTAGTTTGTAATGTTAATAACGGCGTCCGCGATCGTATCGTCGTGGATATGATTGTCGTCGGCCACCATAGCCTCCGCCACCATAGGAACGTCGTTCCTGTTCATATTGGCGGTCAGACATATTGTTATCCACATTCGTTTCGTCGATGGCCTCTTCAGAAGGCGTTAGACTTCCAAAACGACCAGTATTCAGTCGCATGGAACCACGAAAGAGGTTCACATATCCATTTTTGACATCATAGATGTCTCCGTCACTCACTTCATCAATAGTATCGTCCCATAACGTTAAGAGGACGGCACCGGTCTCATCAGCGACTAAGGCTTCTGTCACTCGGTGGGATGAACCATCGCGTCGAGACGTGACTTCTCGAACGGGGTTAATAGATATGACCTTAACAGTCATATTGATACTTCGGGATCTAGGAGTTAACTCCTCTACTTTCATGTATCTCTCTTCGATTTCTGACAAAATCTACACACACATTTGAAATTTTGGTATTCAGATACTAGCTAGCTAGCTGACATTTAAATCCTTTCATTTCGCATGATCCGCAAGCATTCGTAGCTTTGACCCAGACCGCGATGCACTTTTATGCTATTAACCGGTTTCTTGTGATGAGGAGTTAATTTGTTATGCCCATGATGCAGGCAGGAATATATTATGGTCCCTGTGATATCCGACTCGAAGACATTGCCATCCCCTCGCTCCAAGCCACCCATGTCTTAATCGATACGAAATCATCTGGGATTTGTGGAAGCGATCTTCATCGGTACTATGGACGGTGGGATCAACCTACTACAAAAGTCGCCACTGGTCATGAACTCAGTGGGGTTGTAATCGAAGCAGGAGATCAAGTTACAGGAATCGATGAAGGAGATCGGGTTTGCGCGGAATGTTTTTCGCATTGTGGGGTGTGTCAATTTTGTCGCGTAGGATTGTATAATCTCTGTGATGATATTCAATATCTCAGTCGCGTAGGTCCCGGAGGCTTTGCAGAATACGCGTTACTTGCAGGCACGTCGCTCTTCAAACTTCCTGATCAGATCACATTTGAGGAAGGTGCGTTAGTTGAGCCTCTTGCTGTGGCGTATCGCGAGGTGATGCAAGCTCAAGTGACTCCATTAGATCGTGTAACAATTCTTGGCGCAGGAACTATTGGGCTTCTCTGTCTTGCAGTAGCGAAGAGTATAGGTTTCCACACAACAATTACCGCTAAATATGAACATCAAGTGACCTTGGCGGAAAAGTTCGGGGCTGATCACGTGCTTCAGGCTGGGCTTCAGGACATAGCTCATGAAATTGACATTATTACTCATCATCGAGGTGTTGATAGTGTCATAGATACCATTGGCGCAGCTGAAACCTTCGGCGAGGCTACCCAGATTGTACGTAAAGGGGGGACAGTTTGTTTAGTGGGTGGCTATACTGACGCACTCAATTTGTTCTTGGCTCCCGTGGTCTCTAAAGAGCTTCATATTCGGGGGTCATGTTGTTATGGCTATGGTAGTTTGGAGAAAGATTTTGATGCTGCGATCACTCTTATCGCCAACAATCAGGTTGACGCTATCTCGATTGTCACTCACCGTTTTTCCCTTCAGGACATAGCGCGTGCGTTTTCAGCTGCTGCTGATAAGACTACTGGATCGATTAAAGTTCTTCTCAACCAATAACCTCCATGGTCACAACTAAAGTGATCCTAAAAGATTATTATCTATGAACGATATGAACAGAAGCGATGAAATTGACTGAGCAATGGACCGATCAAAGCACAAAGATTTTGGATAAATTGGCGACACTCTCTCAGGAAGAGAATCGAGATCGTTTAGCGATCATTAATGCTCTTATGTTGGCGTTAAATGCGATGGATCGGAGTGTCCAAGGTTGGCGGAAATGGATTCAGAATCTCGATTTTATGGCCCGGTTCTCTGAGGATGAGTTGAAGGCGATTGAGCAGGGATTATTGAAGTCGGTGCGTAACTTCATCGAATATGATATCGATACAACCAAACAGTATCAAGATAAATTACCCCAGATGCGGTTGACTCGTCGTCGGAAAAGAAAGAAAGACAATGCGCGAGGAATGTATGCTTAACCGAGGTTTGTGTCAAAGTTCTTACTGGATGTAAACGGGCTGAACCCCGTATTGTTGATAGTAACTCTCTATCTTGTCAATGACTGTCTGTTCCGGCTGAAGTGAATTACACGCTCGAGTTAGCAGCACTCGTGCATCGGTTAGGAAGTAATAATCCACTTTATACGCATCCTTGAGAAGGCGCTCAATCGTCCGACCATTATCGCGTTTTTCAAACCGGTAAACGCAAACGATCACACCCTCAACTATGACTCCTAGCTCTTGAAGACGTGGAATATGGCGCATGAATGAGCTGCCTGTCACAACAGTATCATCGACTAATACTACTCGATCGCCAGCATTGAGCGGGCCGATCGCGTATTTATGTTGGGGATTCCCATTAACCTTGTATTCTGAACGTAAAATCGTGGCGGGAATCTGAGACTTATCTTTATAATCGATAAGTTCATTGACGCATTCGCCTAAGGGAATGGCGCTCATAGGTACTCCAAGAAATAGGTCAGGTTGGAGCTGATGGTTCTGGGCAAACTGGTACACATAATTGGCTAACTGCCGTTTTAAGAGTATGTTTGAATAGAGTTTCTGTAGATTGGCATCCCACCAGCTCAGACGGCCACACTTTAATCGGATCGGTGTAGGGTAAAACTCGACACAGTGATTAGAAATAAGAAAATTCACGTATTGGTCTTGGTCGAACGCCATATTCGATTATAAAACCGAATCTCTATTAATTAGCTTTATGAAACATTTTACGTAATTTTCAGATTGTTAGTGATGCAAGATGAGTGTCATCAAGTTTGGTGCAGTATTAAACGAAGTATCGTCTATGTCAATTACGCCAGATTACTCGCAGCTCCGTACGTTGTGTCACCGATGTGAACAAATCGGTTTTGATTCTGCCTGGGTAATGGATCACCTCACGTGGGGTCCATCGGATGCTGTATTTGAATGCTGGACGACGCTAACCGCGTTAGCATGCGATACGACGAAGATCCGATTAGGTCCCTTTTTTCTCTGTAATAGTTATCGAAATCCTGCATTGGTAGCCAAAATGGCGGCGACACTTGACAATATCTCGAATGGTCGATTGATTTTAGGTGTCGGAGCTGGTTGGAAAGAGGATGAGTACAAGGCTTATGGTTATACGTTTCCTGTACCACGCTTACGGATAGCTCAGTTAGAGGAGGGGCTTTCGATCATGAAACTTCTCTGGAATGGGCAACCTGTAACATTCACAGGTACATATTATCATGTGAACAACGCGGTGTGTAGACCGCAGCCGCTGCGTAAGAGTGGAGTAGAGCTCTGGATTGGGGGCGGGGGAGAAAAATATACTCTAAAAGTAACGGCAAAACATGCGCAGGCCTGTAATTTTTCGGGTCGATCAACCAGTGTCGAGACATTCAAGCAGAAACTCGCAATTCTTCGCAACCACTGTAACGATGTAGGACGGAACTTTGATGATATAATGAAAACAGTGACTTTAGAACTTGTCTTAGGAACTAGTATTGATGACGCTAAACAGCGAGCAAGAAATGGTCCCCAAAGTCTTACACCCGACACTCGCTTCGTTGGTACCCCAAGTCAATGCCTCACGTTTCTTCAAGAATATGTAGATGCTGGGGCTTCATATTTTATGCTCCATCTTGAAGATCTTGAATCCAGTCTTGACCTATTTGAACGTGAAGTGATACCATCATTTTAAACAATTCAATTGAAACGAATTCGCATAATTTGTGCACGAGAGAACGACTCGTGATTTCTACTATGGATTTTGAACTCTGAAACATTTTAAGAATCTTATGTATAATTCCTGTCGATCTGCATGTCACAAAAGCCTCGAAAACGGATTAATATCAAAGGACATTATATGCAAGTCCGTCAACGGTCTACGGTTAAAGGAAATAAAGGCACAATACTAAGAAAGTGGCAACCCATTAAAGGAAAAAAACGCAAGTATCAATGCAACCTGCCTCGCGAAAATCGATTACCAGGTTTCTGTAATCATAAACGAGCAGGCTATTACTGTCTCAAATACGTGGATTCACGCTATGCGTGCCCACATCTCACTCTCAGCTATCATTAAAGCTAGCTAGAAAGCTTCTTCCGCGCTCCCAGTGAGCAATTTTTTTAAATTACATATACTCTATTGATACTAGATTACCATGGCAAAAATTCTAGATATTGAAGGCATAGGTCCTATTTATGCCCAAAAACTCACAGCCGAAGGAATCACAACCACTGACGCCCTTTTAGAAGCGGGTGCAACCCCTAACGGACGCGAAGTGTTATCTGAAAAAACTGGTATCACAGAGACCCTCATCCTAGAATGGGTTAATCTCGCCGACCTCATGCGAATAAAGGGTGTTGGCGAAGAATATTCAGATTTACTAGAAGAAGCTGGAGTCGATACCGTCGCTGAACTTGCAAGACGCAACCCCGAAAACCTGCTTGCCAAGATTCTTGAAGTCAATGCTGCGAAAAGTCTGGTACGACGAACACCTTTTCTCTCCTTTGTGACCTCATGGATCGAACAAGCAAAAGGTCTTCCACGTAAAGTGGAGTACTGACCTTTCTTTTTTTACCCCTTTTTTTTTACGATTTCCCCTGTTCATTTCTTCTAGGCATGCACATACCGGTTATTGAAGTTCTCGATTAGCCAAGAAAAAGTTAAATGCATTGTCATGAAGCAATCGTGATGCGATATGAATTGCCTGGGGTATTGACATGATTCCTTCATCTACTTTGTCCGCTAAAACCTGTGCGATATTTGCTCGAGCGAGGACGACATGTCCGTAGACG
>CAJIBO010000201.1_pt1 | contig 15418 bp, 18 predicted proteins | sample 9199371 | NCBI WGS metagenome assembly CAJIBO01 (sample SAMEA7708307, study PRJEB35096) | sediment metagenome | biome: marine neritic benthic zone biome [ENVO:01000025]; feature: sediment [ENVO:00002007]; material: shallow marine sediment [ENVO:03000034] sea grass bed [ENVO_01000059] ... | reverse complement strand
GTTCTGATTTTAGGCTTAAAAAAGCTTAAGTTTCTAGTCCCTATACTGCATCAGAGATATCTGTGGCTGGGGACTTACCTAATCCATAAAGTTCTCTCTTTTCCTCCCATCCCCAGCCCCAGCATACGCTTGCACATCGGAGTTGTTACCGTATGTATGGTAAGATGATCTTTATTCTGGAAAAACAGCATTCAAGACCGCGATAAACGTTAATCCAATGATGAAAAGGAAAAATTGTATTATTGATTTCTTCAAATCTTTTTCTCGTTGCATTTCAGGAATTAATTCTGACGAGGCGAGATAAATGAAGCCCCCTGCAGCAATTGCTAAAAGAGTACCAAGGAAATCGTCAAAATATTGTGCAAAGTTTAGTGTTAAAAATACTCCTAATAGGGCACTTAACGCGGAGAGGAAATTAAATAAAAGGGCTTGATGCTTTGAAAATCCACCATACACTAGTACTCCGAAATCTCCAATTTCCTGAGGAAGTTCATGGAAAAACACGGCAATACTTGTGGATAAACCGATTGAAGGACTGAGTAAAAAGCTCCCAGCGATGATCATACCATCAATCAGATTATGAATAGCATCGCCGACAAGATTCAGGTAGACAAACTTCTTGACGAAGACTCGATCATCAGAATGATGAACAGGATCAAAGCCATGAACATGTCCGTGAAACCAGTAAATGAATCGTTCAAGAAAGAAAAAACCGAGAAAGCCCAAAGTAATGAAATATAATGATGGAGTAAGACGTGTTTCTCCATAGATATGAATAGTTTCAGGTAATAAATCTAAAAATGCGGTGCCTAGAATTGAGCCTGCAGAGAAACTTATGAGTATAAAGAGTATTCGATCTAAGGTGGATTCTTTTAAAGAGATCGCAAAGAGCCCAATTAACGAAATTAGACTGATCACGCTGACTGCGGTGACAGCGTATAAAGATGCAGACATTTATGAGATCCTCTGATTTCGTTCAACCTTTACATGGGCGCATTATGTCTGTTCCACGTTTTTCATCGCCACACTTTGAAAAAAGACATAGGCACCAGTGTTGGTTTCAGTAATTTCACTAATGGTTGTGTGGATTCCGTGATCTTCGAGCAGAAATCTGAAGTCATCGAAATAATCATAAAAACCACAGGTGTGACAGAATGATCCGGTGAACAGAATGCAGTATGAGAGTTGATCATACTCACTTAAATGAGCTGTGACTTCAGGTGTATGATATTTATTGTACTCATTAATGGTTTGGTGGATTGTGTTAGCACTTAACACCGAGTGATTCCCCGATCGAGACAGCTTTCCTGAGTGATTTGGCGCCAGCAATTACAATTTTCATGAGGTCTTCTTTGGATAAGGATAGGAATAGATATTGTTTGAATTCATCTTCTGAGATAACACCCTGAACGAATCGTTTGTATTTTAATTGATACTCTCGGGGATTGATCATGGATATCCTTAGCCGGTCTGCTTTTTATATATTTAGTGTTTTTACAGATTTTAGTGTTAGAGATCCGGATTTTCGAAAGATTTAAGACATATGATGAAGTTTTGGATGCAGCTGTACTCTACACGAAAAATAGCTTAACTTTGGAGCCGTTGACTTGAATATCCTTTTAATTATCGGGATCTGTTTATTTGTGATCTATATCGCTGTTACTTTGCGATCACATAAAAAATGAAAAAATTGAGCGCACGCGCTCGAGTTTGCTATGAGTCGATTAGTCTTCAATTGTGTGCATTATTCTGTTGTGGGAAAAGTAATGATGACTTTACCTGTTTGTCCAGTAGCAAATAACCGGTAAGCGTCCGCTGCTTGGTTAAGAGAAAACTGGTGGGTGATGAGCTTAGTTAGAGGCACCGAGTGATCAACGATATAGTTTGCGACTTCAGCTAACCCGACTGTGCTCATCGTCCAAGAACCATAGACTCTTAATTGCTTATGAATAATATCGCGACTCACATTGAAGGTGGTGTCGCCACCCTCCCCGACGAATCCTGCTCGACCATAGATTCGAGCACTTTTTAAGGTCTTAACGCGAGGTTCAGGGAGACCAGTGCAGTCTAATGTGGTATCCGCACCTTCTCCATGCGTAAGACTCTTGATTACCTCAATAGGATCGACTTCGAAGGGGTTAATCGCAACTTCACAGCCCAGATTTTGAGCTAGCTCCCGACGATATTGTATCGGCTCAACCACAAAGACACGAGCACCTGTTGCGACACCAAAGAGTGTAGCGCTTAACCCGACAGGTCCTTGACCATAGATCGCAAAACTATCACGACCAGAGACCTGGAGCTTCTTCACAGCATCGAAGGCGGTTCCAGTACCACATGCGCAGGCAGCTCCTTCTTCAAAGCTTAGAGCAGAAGGCATAGGAACGCAAGCCCTTTCATGAACTGTGATTCGTTCTGCATGCCCTCCATGATTGGTTCCTCCATAATACAATTTCTTTATAGTGGGATCGATACACATTTGAGAATATCCAATCAAGCACCATTTACATCGTCCACAACCCAAATAGTGATGAACCATGATTCGATCCCCGACTTTAACATGACGGACTTCAGACCCAACATCGATTACACGTCCACAAGGTTCATGTCCACCAGCTTTCAGTAGGGCAGGATCACCCCGTTCAGAACGAGGAGCCCGATAGTTTCTGAGGTCGCTACCGCATATACCAGATGCTTGCATTTCGACAAGTACTTCCTGTGGTTCCGGAGTTGGATCTGGAAATTCACGTAGCTCAATCTGTTGTTCACCTAAGAAAACAACGCCTTTTATTTTGATATCCTCCTGAATGTTATCTCACGTCAATTGTAGTCACTTTGCACTATTTAAGCGTGGCTTGTATCCCCGTACTCTCTGTCGCCTAATCAACTCTTCAGTCAATAACCCTTTAAAATGATAAATTAGATAATTTCAGTGTACTCATGAAACTGAAAAATGCATAAGCAATCCACGAAGAGGACTGGGAATAAAGTGCAATGGATCACATGATTAACTTACCATTTGGAACACAACATCAAGCCCTTGCTATTCCACATCGGAATTTGCTTCAACTGCTTCAAGCACAGGACCCCCCAAAATCTGAACAGACGATACAGGACGCTTTGGAAACCCCCATTTCAGCACCTCGTCTGTCAAAGATTATATCTCCTCAGAGTAAAGTTGCGATTCTAGTCAGTGATATCACTCGACCTGTTCCAACTGAGAGAATCCTTCCACCCATTTTAAATGAGCTAACCAAGGAGAATGTTAATCCGAGGAACATATCCATCATTGTAGCGACAGGTCTTCATCGCAAGAATACACCAACGGAATTACGCACCATGTTGGGAGAACCCATTATCCAAACTTATTCCGTTTCTAACCATGATGCTATCGACTCAACGAACCTCAAACATTTGGGATACACTACACGTGGAACTCCAATAAACGTGAACAAGATAGTATGTGAAGCGGATATTCGGGTGGTCACAGGATATATTGAACCCCATGAGTTTGCGGGCTTCACTGGAGGACGGAAAAGCATTCTCCCTGGAGTTGCAGGAATTGACGCCATTAACCATAATCACAGTATCGAGATGCTTAGCCACCCTAAAGCACGTATGGGAATTCTAAGTGGAAACCCGGTACATGAAGATATGATGGAAGCTGCTGCCCGTGTAGGAATTGAATTTCTTGTTAATGTTGTGCTTAATAGTACTCATCAGATAGCTAATGTGGTTGCCGGTAATATGGAAACAGCGCATTTAACAGGCGTAAAATTCCTGGAACAGTATGTCACTGTTGATGTTACTGAGAAAGCTGATATCGTAATTACATCAAGCGGATATCCGCTTGATTTTGATTTCTATCAAGCAATGAAAGCAGTTATGACGGCAGAAACTGTTGTGAAAGAGGGAGGAGTCATCATTCTTTTAGCTGAATGCCGAGATGGTTATGGACCACAAGCATTTAAAAAGCTACTCACCTCATCGGCAACTCCTCAAGACCTCTTTGACATGACTCAAGCAAATTATCGTGCTGACGTGGATCACTGCCTCTTTTTATCGCGTATCTTAAAGAGAAGCGACGTAATACTTGTAACTTCAAATCCTGAGATAACGTTCCAACCATCTCTCTTGACAACCTCGACATCTCTTCAAAAAGCATTGGAACAGGCAATCGTGATGACATCGCGATCTGCAACCATAACAGCTTTACCATATGCACATAGAATGATTCCACATACTTTAGACCCTGACTAAATGCGGAGATAGAAAGTAACGTGATGAAAACAGAATTGATGAATCAGTTAATTGATGAAATCAAAGATTGTCAACGTTGTCGCCTCTGGCAGAAAGCAACAAACCCGGTTCCAGGCGAAGGAAGCTTCAAAGCCCGACTGATGTTAATTGGAGAAGCCCCGGGATATTGGGAAGATATGAAAGGCCGCCCTTTTGTTGGAGCGGCAGGAAGAGTATTAACAGAATTACTGCATCAAATCAACCTATCAAGGGACCAAGTATTCATAGGTAACATCGTCAAACACCGACCACCCAATAACCGAGCTCCACGCGTTGATGAAGTAAGTGCATGTGCTTCATATCTTGATAAGCAGATTGTAATCATTAATCCACAAATAATCGTGACTTTAGGTAGACATGCAACTAAATATCTGCTCTCTAAAGAGAATATTCGAGTGGATCGAATCTCTCAGGTCCGAGGTCGTGTCTTCACCATAAAATTAGACAAACAGCCTTATTATGTAATGCCGACGTTTCATCCAGCTGCACTTCTCTATAATGCCCGCTATAAACCGGAAATACAACAAGATTTTCTCAAAATTCGGCAACTTCTTGATCAAAGAACCGCGACAGACGGCTAGCTCGGCGAGCTAGCAAAAAAAGAGAATAGATATTGAAATCAAGCTGGTCTATTTATGCAGCAGGTGTGACCGCTACACGACGAATTAAGGTTGGTTCAGTGAAGGATAACCTAAAAGTCCGGAGATTAGAGCGAATTAACTGGGGATCTTCAAGCAGAGTTTGGATTCCTTCTACGTGGGCAGCGCCCACCAATGCAAGAACGTGGGGAATCGCGTCTTCATTTAGCTGTGCTGTGATTATCCAGGATAATCTGGCTGCCATCATTGCATTACGTTCATCAATTAAGACACGCCAAACAGATGGAGATATTCGTCGATTATATTCTATCATCTTTTTTGAGTCTTCAATAACTTGTTTTTTGTAACCTTGCTCCCAGAGTCTAACTGGATTCCGTTGAGCATATCTGTATAAGGGGCGAAACCGCGGCTTCTGTTCCCACGGATTCCTTCCGTTCATCATTCGGAACCGCATATCATGTTCAGTCATATCGATAAGCCAGATGTTAGCGTTTACATTACCTAGTGCATCAGCAGCTCCCGTGAATTCACAGATGCCTTTACACGTCCCATATTGATTGCAGTTGATGCAATGTCCACTTAACCGTTGGAAACGTCGCCAATCCAGTTCGAGGGCGATATCTTTTGGTTTAAGGGATGTAACCGCATCATACGCATCGCGGATACTGCGTCTCGTGAAATGGGCGGTTCCGATAAGATCGACATACTGATTATAATCGGTATTTATAATCTCAACCATGTTTTAATGCACAACCTCTCACAGTGTGATCGTTTCAAACGGGCGTTTTGGCATCGGACGGCGAGTCCATGGGTCGAAGGGAACGAAGGGATCAAAAGGAGAGTGAGGATCAGATAATCGTGTTGGATTGGGGGATGGCATGAACAAATTCACCTCTTTATAATTCTTCTAATTGCATGAATTGTATTAGTCGGCGTAAGCCAAGACTCATCATTAGAAAACTGCTTTCTCCAAATGCAGAGCACTGATATTGACCGCGTCCAGTCTTTGTCAGTAATCCTCCGGCTCTCAACTTTTTTGTGTTCTCCCAGACTAATTTTGGATTCAGCCCCAAGTCTTTCATGAAATCACTGAAGTTGATAGCGCGTCGCCGTTGCTCGATGAGGTGTTTCATCATTAATAATCGAGTTTCATTCGAGAGGGCGGTGAAGATCTTTGATAGTTGGTGGAAATCGTCTTCAGAAGTTTCGAGTTCATCGTCCAAGGCATTAATTAACCCATCTGTCGGGGTGAGTGGTAGATCAAAGATGATTTCGTCATCACGTACGATTTGGAGGCGAAGAGTCATACGCTTACCTCATTACCCGAAGGTAATTACCTTATGGTAATATAAATATTACGTAACTAGCACCAGTTAGCTACAACAGATGCAAAGTGCTTTGAAGCACTAAGAAAATAAAGTTGTTGTGCAGATAACTAATCAATATAGGAGAGGTTTGGAATGGCAGTAGAAATCAAAATTTTCACTTCAAGCACAGGATATGTTCCAGCCGAAATCACTCTCAAAAAAAACCCGATCACTGCTCAAGCTATTCTCGACGCGTTACCTATCCGCGGTCGAGCAAACAGATGGGGCGACGAAATTTATTTCAGTATTCCTGTAGCCGTGACCGTGGAAAAAGCCCATGAAGAAGTTGAAGTGGGCGATTTAGCCTTTTGGCCTCCAGGAAATGGATTTTGCATCTTTTTTGGACGTACACCTGCGAGCACAAGTGCAAAACCGCGAGCAGCCAGTCCTGTCAACGTCTTTGGACGAGTCAGTGGAGACGCTACCATCTTCCGACGAACCCGGAGTGGCGAAGATATTCGAATAGAAAAAGCATAGCAACAAAGAGTTCCCACCACCAATGAAACCATAATCCGTGTGAGACATTCAGATTAGTATTGTGGGTATCGGATTCATAACTTACTTTTATTCAATAATGCAAATAATCTCCTTCCATGCCCCCAGCTAAAGACTCAAATCAGTTTGTTAACGATAGCCGCTCTACCCCATGTAACAAGTTGGATACCGTAAAGAAACAGACGCGAATCCTTAGCTATGAAAAAGCTATTGTTGGACACGCTCTCACTCAAATCGATCATGCCCAAACAGCTGGTCAAATTGGAGAACACAGTCACAACCAACTATTGACCAAATACAGCAATAGAATGACCCAATTGGAACAGCAACTCTCTAACAATCAACAAATCATTCAACTTGACGAATTGACAGCCACGAGAAATAGTTTAACGCAACTTTTTAATGAGAAAATGGGACACATTTCTTCAGAAATCGCGGAAATCCAATCATTCCTGAACCCTATTCCCTTTGAGTCTAAGCGCGCGCGTATTCAGAGCCAAGCAACATCTCTATCAACCAGACACTGGGGATCTATGAAAAACGTCTTCGTTTTTTTTGCTATCATTATGCTCCTGATTTCATCCTCCTCCTACGCCTTCGGTTTCCTTTTTAATCAACAATACTTCACCCAAGACTTTGCACAACCTCAAGAATCAGCTCAAAATATCTCAGACCAACGAATCACAAGCTCAACCGGGATTACAGCCAGTGTCAATCTCGGTGTTTATTTCGATAACGCAACAACTCGAGAAGTTACAAGCATTGATTGGGGTATCGTCTACCCAGACGACCAAGCACAACAAATTATTTACCTTCAACACGTAGGCAATGTCAACTGTCAACTCCTGTTGAATACAACTGACTGGGCCCCCCAAGAAGCGCAACACCTAATCACAGTGACCTGGAATTATAATGGAACACTCATTGAACCTAACACAATCATCCAAGTCACAATCTCGCTCAATACCTCAGCTCAATTAGTGGATATTGAACAATTTGACTTTAACCTAATTATAACTAGTATCGCCCTTGAGTAGTGCACACACGCGCCTGTTACATGTGGGATCTAGGTCTGAGTTTTTAAATAGAGCGAGAGACTAGGTAGTACCATTGACCTATATGAGGAACTTCAATGTCAGTTAATACTATTATGGCTCGAATCGATCGATATCGAGATGAACTGCTTCAACTCTGCTCAAAACTCATCCAGTGCTCATCAGCCCACCCTGCAGGACGCACAGTAGAGTGTGTCGAAGTTATTCGTGAATATTGTGATCGAGTGGGAATTAAGACCACAATTCACGCAAAAGATTCGACGAAACCAAACATTGTTGCACATATACCTAACACTCCAACAGCCCCACAACCTAGCCATATCACGTGGGTGGGTCACCTTGATGTTGTCCCCGAAGGGAAGTTAGAAGACTGGACGCATCCACCATATAAGGGAGACATTAGCTCAGATGGCACAATCTGGGGACGGGGCGCAAGTGATATGAAAGGGGCTTGCGCAGCCGCTCTCGTAGCAGCACGAGTATTAAAGGCCCAAGAGCAAATACCCAACAAAATTGATTTTTGGTTTACTGCTGACGAAGAAGTGGGTGGCATCAATGGTGCACGATGGTTAGCACACAAAAAGATCCTTCAAGGAGATCTCTGCATTATCGGAGATGGCAGCGCTGGGACATTGACGAATCCTGCAATCGACCTTGGATGTAAGGGTATTGCTGGAACCCGCCTTATCGCACGAGGAAAAACAGCCCATGGCAGTCGTCCATATCTTGGAGAGAACGCACTTGATAAAATACTCGGAGTAATTCCATTTGTGAGGCAAATAGGTCGATATCAACTGGATATTCCAAGCGAGCTTGCACCAACCCTTGACGACACAATTCAATACTTATTAAAAGATTCCAATATACCAGAACATAGGGAAGCTATTGAAGAATTATTTCAATATCCAAGCGTTACTTTGAACCTGCTTTCTGGTGGAGTGAAAAACAATGTCGTGCCAGATTATGCTGAAGCCTACTTTGATATTCGACTTACACCAGGGTGTACGCCTCAGCTTGTGCGTGATCGCATACTATCCCTTGTTCGTGAGTCTGAAATATCAGATATCACGGTCGAATTTCCACGAGCCAGTGACAAAGCAGGCTATTATGAGTCCCCCGATTCTCACTTTGCAAGGACTCTTTCCCAATCTGTGTATCAGGTGACGGGAAATAACCCCATTTTTAAAATTTTAACAGGAGGCACAGATGCAGTACGTATTAAGCGCTTCATCGATATCCCTTGCCTCGGTTTTGGTGCTTGTATCGAAGGTCAAGCTCATGTTCCCGATGAACACAACCACGTTACCCTCCTTCTCTTGAGTTGTAAAGTCTATGCAGTTTTTCCAGTTCTGTATCAATCAAAGCCTTCAGGAACTACTGACTAGACAGCTAGCTAGCTCAAAGCATTTTTGATAAAATTTATTAGGAGAATCCGAAACGTTATGGGTGCATACGTACTCTAAGCTGTCTTATGCACCTCGCCGGGGTGGCTGAGAGGTTAGGCTACCGACCGCAAATCGGTGTACGCTGGTTCAAATCCAGTCCCCGGCTCCATTTTAAGAGAATGGGGAAGAAAACCAAAAAAGTTATTAAAAAACACGTCATAAACACTCGGGGATTAAATTGTCAGAATGGGTAAATCAGAGTCAAGCTGTCTTACAAACTATTGAGAAGCTTAGTGCCAAGAAGAAACGGGACCGCCTCGAAATCATTAATGCTATGATTTTTTCACTTAACGCGCTAGACCGAAGTGTTGTAGGTTGGAGGGATTGGATTCAGAATCTCGATTTTATGTCTCGATTCTCTGAAGATGAGTTGAAAGCGATCGAACAAGGACTTTTAAAAACTGTACGAAGTTTCATCGAGTACGATATCGACATCACCAAGCGACACGAAAACAAGATCCCGCAAATACGAGTGTCCTCTTCACGCTCTGATCAAAAAGAAGACCCCCGAGGAATATATGCGTAATTTTTTGCATTATCTCGTTACCGCTTGTGCATTCGTTGTTGTCAACAATTGTACTGCATAGGGTTACGTAGGTGAATATTGTGCAGTGTTCCACAATAATTGTGATGTTACCTTTCGTAACATTTATAAACCCGCGATGTTACTATGGGTAACACGATGGGAGAAAATCAATCCCCTCTGAAACTCCAGACAAAAGCAGAGAACGAAGTACAATTACGCCACATCGTGAACTATCAAGCCTTTAAAGAGGCTTTCACTAGACAAAACGAATCTGAGATTCGTTTACTCGAGAAATTCTGTGCTGCCCGACTCCTGATCGACAAAGGCTGTCAACAGGTTTTCATCAACGCTAATCTGCACGTTCCTCAAACGAAAAACGCTCTTCAGAACTTACCAATCGATGTCTGCGGTACGCGAGACGGGGAATTCGTTCTTGCATTCTGTAACACGACTAAGCCCTTCATCGACCGGGAAAAACTAGCGCTCTTAGCCTCCATCCATAACGTGAAAATTGTCTTACTCTACCCGTTTACCGCAAATCCCACGACTATCCGACATCACATCCCACAACAATATGCAGATAAAATCATAATTGAGCAGATTCCGTGGATCGACGACGAGATCGAAGATGCCTTCCAAGAAGCTATTGAATTCATTAATCTCCTGACTAATCAAACACGAGTTAAAATGTTGATACCACTACTCACGCAGACACGGAGTAAAGGAGAATATCGGTTACGCATCAATCCTAAACTTGTCTACGAGAACCTTGACAACCTCCTTGAACGCAACCTCCTCCACGAACTTTCCCGCAATGAATACACGTTAACTCCCATCGGTAAGCAGATACTTGGGGAATATCTGACTTTCATTCAACGAATAAAAAACACCCTAAGAACAAATAAGAGGTGAAAAATATGTCCTGGGACGAAGACTCAGATCACTGGATGAAAAGACGGAGACGGATGCCTTTCTTTGGTTTCCGTGGATTTGAAGAAATCGACCGTATGTTTGACGACATGGTCCAAGAGATGCTTAATAACGCTCCCAAAGACCTGTATCGGGAACGAACACTGCCCAGTGGTGGCACCATAAAGGAAATGGGACCTTTCGTGTACGGTTACTCTATGAAAGTTGGTCCAGACGGGAAACCTGTAATCCGTGAATTCGGAAATGTTCGACCTACCTCCAAGCCAGCTCGCTTTGGACGTCAGCGACCCTCCCTCGAGTTACGGGAAGAGCGCGAACCCCTCGTCGACACAATCTCCGAAAATGGCACTATTCGCGTCCTCGCTGAAGTACCCGGAGTCGATAAATCAAACATTAAATTGAACTGCTCCGAGACGGCTTTGACGATAACCGTTGACAGTGAACTGCGAAAGTATTACAAGGAAGTCAGTCTACCACAACCAGTAGATCCGAAAGTCGCAAAAGCAACCTATAAAAACGGCGTTCTTGAAGTTCTCTTGACTAAGAAGACTAAAGAAGCTCCGAAAGGCGAGACTATCAACATCGACTAATCCGCCTACTCAACTTTTTTTTCAAAACAACCATAATTTTTTTAATAATTCTTTTTATTATGCTAGCTAAATACTGGTCAACATAGTCATCCCTTAATCTCGCGCGTATTCATATGAGGACGGATTGAGAGTCTGAATCATCCCAAATGGCTAGTGATTGCAAAAAACGAGTATCGCATCCGAACAAGCAGGATCAGGAAGATCCGGGCGTATTTTCCTTTTATCGCCGGCGGGTTTATTACGGTTTTTACTCTTGTCCTTGCACCAGCTTTTGTTGAGCTATTTATCGATGATTTCTTATCTCTTCTTTTATCTCAAATTGCAGTTACAATGATGCAAGTCCTCTTATTCCTGATTTTCGTCTACCTGATCATGATCCCTATCAGCGATACGCTGCGGGAAGAACAAACCAGACATCTTGAAGTTTTTCTTGCAGCCCCAATGAACCCCAGTGATGTTCTGTTTGGAGAATTTATTGGGGAATTGCCTTTCTACGTCATTATTATTGCCGTGATAGCTGGAGCGTTCTCTGCATTATTTCGATCGTTGCAACTTCATGTACTCCAATTTGGAATCATTATCGTTGTGTTCCTTTTGATCTCACTTTCTGCACTCTGGATTGGAACCCTCATTGCTGCTCTTTTACGAACCCAACTAGGAGAATCCACACGAGGCAAAGATATAGGGCGTGCCCTCGCTATGATCATCGCATTGCCAATGGTGGCGTTAATCTATGCAATCCAGTTTGGAGGGGTATTTGAAGCTCTTGCAGACCCTGTAACGGGCGGCGTCATTCATTCTCTCCTCAACATTCTCCCGAGTTCTTGGGGAGCTGAAATCATTGTATGGTTAGCAACCCATCCTGGTAACCTAGAATTGTTAACTATTGATGTAGGTGGTAAACTCCTTGGACTAGGCTTGTTTTTCATTGGTGTGTTCGGGCTAGGTAAACGTGTCGCCACGCGTGCTTATAGCCTTGAACCCACTACTTTCATTTCGTCCAGTGCGAAGCCTGATGGAAGATTCTATAAAACAGTGAAACAAATTAGCGGAAAAGGTGCCTTCGGTACCCTCGTCACATCCGTGTTTAAAGACTATAGTCGACGACTCGAAAACCTATCAAACATCGCGTATATGGTTGGTTTATTATTTTTAATGAATGTGTTCATTGTGCCTAACTATCGTACCGATGATCCGCCAATTGCGCTTATGATGTCCCTCTTCATTTTTCCTATTCTTGTAGTCATGGTTGTTGGTGGAGTGACAGTGCAAGGAAAAGAGAGCCTATTCCTTTTCAAAAAAGCACCTCACGGAGTGGAGCGACTGATCAAGGCTCGGTTGGTCCAAAGCTGGTTAACCATTATCCCAATAGTGGGAATCGTTACCGCAGCAACCATGCTTCTAAGTCTTCAAAACACATCGTTATTAACTTCGCTTGCGAATACCGGATTGTTAATATTCATTATTGCGGCTTACGTGGTATTTGTCCTTGGCCTGTTTCTCCTTAATCCTGCATTCTCCACAAAATCAGTGAGATTATTTATCAACATATTGATCGTGGAATTCGTATCGATTGGTCTATTTGCGATACCTCTAATTCTTTTAACTCTCGGCGGACGGATCACTGAGCCCATGGAAGACTTGACGTATAGTCTGTTGATTCAAGCCTTGTTAAGTTGGTTATTAGGTATTGGGTTTCTTTTTCTAGGTAAGAGGAAGTTAGAACATATCGAGTAAGCAACCTACCACGGATCTCATATGAACGAGGATGAAAACGATCGTTAATTTGTAGTCGATTCGGAGTCCTCAGGTTTTTGGGAAGGAAAAAGTGATAAGAAGACACTATATCCAACAAGCACAATCCCCACCCAGATGAATCCTTCTTCTCCGATCAGTAGCCCAATATAAATTAAAAATAAGCCTGTGCCCATGAGGAGGAAACGGTCAAAGAGTTCTCTTTGCTTCATACGGTACATGAAGAACAAGGGTATAATGTGTCGACCTGCTAATAACGTTTAAGGTAGAACTGTCAAAAGCGATAAATCTCTGTAGATACCTGCAAGCGTACCGGAATCATAAAGCACTTAAAGTCAAACTGTTGAGTCTAGATTGGGAGATTGGTCATGAAGATTACAGATGTAAAGGTTTTTGAGTTAGTTGGAGGGAGAATTCCTCAACTTGCAATATTTGAACCAGTATCGGGAATAGGGGGGCACGTCGGGTGGCCTGGCAGTTCGCCAGGAACAATAAAACGACGATACGTTCAGATTGAAACCAATGAAGGGTTAAATGGTCTCTCAGCGACATTGACAGATACTGCCGCACTTTATATTATCAAGCATATTTTACGAGACAGCTTAATCGATGAAGATCCTTTAGCAGTTGAAGCGCTCTGGGAAAAAATGTATCAAAACCTTGTTCATAATCGGAAAGGGAGCGGTATGATCGCCATATCACTTCTGGATATTGCGCTGTGGGATATCTGTGGAAAATATCGACAAGAATCAGTTTATCGTCTTCTTGGAGGCCCCACTCGTGAGACTGTACGCGCTTATGCAGCAATGCTTGGGTTTGATACACATCCCACCTCAGTCGCTAAACGGTCAATCGAAATGGCGGAACATGGCTTCACTGCTATGAAATGGTATTTCAGTTATAGCGACCGACATGGAAGCCAAGGACTCAATGCAAATGTTGAGATGGTGAAGGCGTTTCGAGATGCAGTCGGGTACGATATTGACCTCATGCTGGATTTTCGACGTGTTATGATGAACACAAGTCTGAGATATGCATTAAAATTAGTCAATCGGATTGAACGTTATGAACCTTTTTGGCTCGAGGAGCCTTTTCCCCCAGATGATTTTGAGAGCTACGCTGCACTCGCCAAAGCAACGAACATCCCAATCGCAGGAATGGAACATGAATACACACGATGGGGGTTCAAAAGCCTAATAGAAAAGGATGCTGCACAAATTCTACAGCCTGATACTTCTTGGGCTGGAGGAATCACCGAGATGAAGAAGATCTGCGCCCTTGCATCTGCCTTCGGTCGATGGGTAGTCCCTCACTCGAACGAAGATGTCCCTGTGAACATCCATCTCCTCTTCGGGCAGCAGCCGCGTACCTGTCCCTTACAAGAATTCAATCCCAAACTTAACGCAGCTAATCAATACTTCTTTAAGACAAAGGTACACCCTGAGAAAGGTTTTTTTGGTATCCCTAATGGACCAGGGTTCGGAATGGAATTAGATCAAGCCAAAATAGTAAAGATAGATAATATATGATTAGTACCGTCATCTGAGAAGTGATGCACTGAAAAGCCCCAATAATATATACCTGCAGCCATATTGAAAAGACGAGAACAATGCTAACTGGTGGACCCTATACTGCAACCATGGGCAGCTTTCCGCTTGAAGACACACCAGAAAATCGAGAGAAAGTCATCCAAGACTTAATCAAGTTAAAGATCGATTTTCCTAATTATCCGCAGCTACAGGATATGGGGACTCAATTTTTACATGACATAGAGCAGGGAATACTCCCCTCCGGAGTCGAACCGTTCGAATGGACTGTTCGATATCTTCAGAGCCGTAAACTCCTCGAGAAAGTACGATTAAAAGCCTGTATTACCGGACCTTTCACGCTTAGCTCTTATCTTCTGACAAAAGAACAGTATCAGACCCCTTTACGTAATCAGAAACTCATGGAGTTCACGAAGTTTTTGGAAGAAACATGTCGCAGGATTGGTCAAACCGCACAGTGTGCATTTATCGATGAGCCCATATTAAGTCTAATTTTTGGAAGAAGACGAATCCTTTATGGATACACTGAAGAAGACGTCATTTCAACTTTTAATCGCCTTCGAGAGTCCTTTGGTGACATCTTGGTTGGAACGCATATATGTGGGCGAATTTCGCCATTATTAGCGCAAACACTCCTTCACACTGATCTTGATATCTTAAGCCATGAATACCACGATACGCCTCAAAACTTCAATCTCTATCAACCAAACGATGTAAAAAAGAAAGAGAAAACATTGGCAATGGGATGTGTCTCCACTAAACAAATGACCATCGAGAGTGTCGAAGAAATTCACGCGTTCATGAAAAAAG
>CAJIBO010000019.1_pt1 | contig 15514 bp, 16 predicted proteins | sample 9199371 | NCBI WGS metagenome assembly CAJIBO01 (sample SAMEA7708307, study PRJEB35096) | sediment metagenome | biome: marine neritic benthic zone biome [ENVO:01000025]; feature: sediment [ENVO:00002007]; material: shallow marine sediment [ENVO:03000034] sea grass bed [ENVO_01000059] ... | reverse complement strand
TGGCTCAAGTGCTTTTGGACTTGAAGATGTCCTGGAGCTAAGTCAGTATTCACAGAGCGCGGGGGCTGATGGATTAATGATCGCTGTACCAATATATTATCAACTCAGCACAGAGTTAATTATAAATCATTATGAAACCATCGCATCAAAGATAGATTTGCCGATCCTTCTCTATAATTTTCCAGCAACGACGCACTTAGAAATGACACCGGATATTGTGATTAAACTCGCAGAGATCGACAAAGTAGTCGGGATCAAGGAATCGATAAGAGATTTAAAGCAAGTAGAAGCTGTCATTAAAGGCGTGAAAAAACCCTTTTCGACCTTTGTTGGAGGAAGCGTGTACCTTCTCGATGCTTTGAAAATGGGTGGTGCAGGCGCTGCTGATCCACTTGCTAATCTACTTCCTGAATATGTCGTTGCAGTATACAATGCCTTTCGAGAAGGAAATTTAAGAAAAGCAGAGGAAGCCAAGAAGAAATTGGATAGTTTACGTTCCATTACTGCATCAGCTTCAAACGCAGTTCATGCGTCGATAAAAGAAGGGATGAAGGCTCGAGGCATCTCAATGGAGTCTATCGTAAAATCACCTCTCCCACAACTGACTGAACTTCAGAAAAAAGAAATCCAGGAAAGCGTGAAAGCCGCCGGTCTGGCGAATACAGTTTAACAACGTGCGCCCGTATTAATTAAGCATTCAAATTAATTGTGTGCATGTCTGATTAATTGCGGTTTAACCAGCTTTTAACTACAGTCACGAGATCTTTATTGTGAGTAAAATCACTCCCTATTGATCCTTTTGTTTGGTTGATAATCAAAGGAACCCGGGATTCATGAAGTGAGCCATGAGATCGAATAGATACGTTAGCAATCGATTCATCAATTAAACCAAACACTGTTGTTTTATCACCTAATACCAAGATGTCTCCCATTCGTTCAATATCTAAATGGTAAAAGCGACTGGCATGATCACGACCTATGACAGATTCAATCCCGTCTAAATCACGCAGAATGTTAATGCATTTTGCTTCATCTTTGCGATCATCTAGATATAAATAAGCTGCGCCACCAAGGTTCCGATGATGAACGACATAGCGATCTGCAATAATTGTATTGAGTTTCGCAGAGATTCCATGTTCTTTCAATATCAATTCTAAATTAATTGCACGGTTTTTCATCGACATCCCGTGATCTGCAACTACACAAAGTAACACATCTTTTCCCATTTGATTTACGAGGTCATAAGTTTGTTCAAGTTCATGGTCTAATCCAGCCATATGAGATTTAGACTCCTTGGTTTCAGGACTAAAAGTGTGCATAGCATAATCGGTTGTCATAGCAAAGATTAACGAGGGATTTTTCTGAAGAATTATATGCCGAAGCGTCCGTAGCAACCAGATATTTACATCAATCGAATAAATTGGGGGAGGAACTCCAACATCGGCTACAACAGCGGGATGGGGATTTTCAGCTGAAAAAGAGTAAGTCGCGCCACGACTCAAGAGGGTTCGAAGTTTTTCTTTAGAAGTAATTAGTGCTGTTCTTAATCCCAGTTGTTGGCTATATTCAAAAATGGATGGTGTTTTGATGAAAGTGGAAGACTCCATGAAAACCTCCTCTCCAGTTTTTCGGTCAAAATAGAAATTTGTTGTAATCCCATGTTGATCAGGGTATTGACCTGTCACTAACGAAACGGCATTCACATTTGTTACCGAGGGAATCATAGAGCTCACTTCTTGAAAATAGCCCTCGCCACGTAATCGGTTCAGAAAAGGGATTGGACTAGATTGAAGATAGTTCATCCCACACCCATCAATACAGAGTATAATCACGATTCGATCCATGCTGAATCTCCTCCTATTTCACAGAGCCTTGAAATTGAAAAAACGATAATGGATTCAATTTTAGTAGACCAACCAGTCATAATGATATATAAAGTACTACCAAAAATTGCTGCTGTTCCTATTTCGATTCTAGACGTACGCTACAACTAGCCAGATTTCCTGCCCAGGCTCACGCGCACGCGTAAGCAAACTTTACGCTTATATAGAAACGATCGCTAAGCGTGCATAGGAGGAGGTATTCATGCTATTAGATGGGAAAGTGGCTGTAGTAACAGGTTCGGGATTAGGCATCGGACGGGCTCATGCCATGGCGCTGGCTCATGCTGGAGCACGTGTGGTCGTGAACTCACGGACAGCTAGTGATGTGGCGTGTGTAGTCGATGAGATACGGCAGGATGGTGGCTATGCTGAAGGCTGTGTTGCGAGTGTCGCTTGCATGGAGGGTGCTCACCGAATTATTCAGACGGCTATCGATCGGTTTGGGCGCATCGATGTGCTGGTGAACAACGCTGGCATAAACCGTCGAGGTGCGCTGGTGGATCTGACGGAGCAGAACTTCGACGAGGTCGTTGCCGTTAACCTAAAGGGGCAATTTCTCTGTGCGAAAGCGGCTGTCCCCTACATGATTAAGCAACGATGGGGGCGCATCATCAATATGAGCTCAAACGCGGTAGGAGGGAGCCGCAATGGCGCCGCTTACGCTGCCAGCAAAGCGGGCGTACTCGGATTGAGCCTCAGCTGGGCACTGGAGTTGACTGAGTTTGGTGTTACGTGCAACGCCATCCGCGCTCACGCCTACACTCGGATGACACAGGCATCCGCAGAACGAGCACAACAAACCGCCGCGAGAGGAGGAGTGCTACCACGGGATTTGTCCTATTATATATTGCCTCCTGAGGCGGCGTCACCACTAGTGGTTTTTTTGGCGAGTGACTACGCGGATGGGATTACTGGTCAGTTCATTGGAATTGATGGACCGCGACTGGTTCTGTATTCGCGTATTCGTCCTGTGAGTGTCGCGATCATGCCCAACGGATGGACGGTTGAGCTCCTGTTAAAACACTTCAAGACGACGATGGAAAGCCATTTTGAGGATTATAGTTTATCTCTCAGTTAGCCAACTACGCGCGCGCGTATGAAATATAAAGTAGTATCTAGATCAAATATGCAAAGCAAGAGGAGACGTCTGTAACGACCGCGGTTTCCAATCCCTTTGGGGTCTTTAAACAAGAATGCCAAAGCATATTACAATTAGCATTAAAAAAATGTTCATATCTTCAGATTACAAATTACCGCTTATCCATACCATCAAATCCAGAGTTCGGGATGCTCGCCTCTTCCATATGTTTTGAACTCGCACGTCAACAAAAACAGAAGCCATCAGCCCTTGCAGAACAAATTGTCACAAAGATAACACTACCAAAAAAACAACTAATAGCACGAGTGGAAGCCAAACAGGGATACATCAATTTTTACGCCAATTATTCACAGTTCTCAAAACTGACATTATTATCTGCACAAAATCCATACACAGTATATGGCTATGTCCAGACACAACAACCTCAGAAAATCATCGTTGAACATACAAGCGTGAATCCATCGGGACCCATCCATATCGGTACTGCCCGTAACTCAATTCTTGGAGATGCTTTATATCGCTTATTACAGGCAAGAGGACATCACGTGAATGCCCATTTCTATGTTAATGACGTGGGAAAACAGATTGCAGTATTGGTATACGGCTATCAAATAACCCCGTATAATGTAAACAAAGATAAAGTCGATCATTGGTTGGGACGAGTCTATGCTATCACTAGTTGTCTTATCGAAATTAAGACATTATCTAAACAATTATCCACATTAAAAACTACATCTACCAAAGGCGACGTGATTCAAAGTATTGAAACAGAATTAGTTGACTGGATCACTGCCCTCAACGAACTGAAAAAACAGGATCCTGTACTCGTTAATGAGCTCTCACAACAACTCACACAGACGCCTAATATCGAAGAAGCGATCTCCCAACTTCTTAAAAAGTATGAAACAGCAGATACACAGACACAAGAAACCGTCAAAAGAGTTGTTACTCTATGTCTCAATGGCTTTAAGCAAACATATGATCGTATCAATATTCAATGGGACTCGTGGGATTGGGAAAGTGATCTAGTAAGAAGAGGTGCTGTTACTCAAGTAATTGATTCACTAAAACAAACCCCTTATTGCTCCGAGATAGATGGTGCCATAATATTTGATGGAAATCAAGTAGCTGAAGACATGAATCTTAAGCAACTATTCAACATACCGTTAGATCACGAGATTCCTCCTCTGACACTTACGCGATCTGATGGTACATCTTTGTATTCAACCCGAGATATCGCTTATTCTATATGGAAAATCAATCACGTAGATCGTGTTATTAACGTGATCGGGAAAGAACAAGCCTTAGCCCAGACCCAGATCAAAATCGCGATTAGTTTACTTTCATCTCTTGAGAAAGCATTAAATCAGGTCCATTACGCATATGAACTCGTTCATATACTCGGCTACAAAATGTCGAAACGTAGGGGACGATACATCACTCTTGATGAAATACTAGATGAAGCGGAAAAACGGGCACTTAATGAAGTTGAATCCAAGTCTCCTCATCTCACCAATGAAAGAAAATCGGATATCTCAAAGGTTGTTGGTAAAGGCGCTGTGAAATATGCTTTAATAAGCATTGCTCCGTCTAAACCTGTAATGTTTAGCTGGGAGCGTGCCCTTAACTTCGACACAAATAGCGCACCGTTTATTCAATACGCTTATGCAAGAGCCACCAATATCCTAAAAAAATCGACTGAAACTACTTCACCATCAATAAATTATTCTCTCTTCACGACAAAAATCGAGCAGATCCTAATAAAAAAAGTCGCTCTTTTTCCCGAAGTCTTTTTAGAGGCAACTCGAGGACTTACCCCTCATACTATCGCCGAGTTTGCGAATGAACTCGCAGCAAGTTTCAATTCCTTTTATGCTAGTACCCCAGTACTCCAAGCTGAGACTGAGGAGCTACAACATACTCGACTAGAATTAGTTAAAAGTGTGAGAATTACACTAAAAAATGCATTATCTCTTTTAGGAATCGATGTGCTCGATCGGATGTAAATCTTAAAAATCATTCTACATCTAGATATATAGATCGACAATAGTGATGACATGATGAACCCTGAATTAAGTATAGATATCGCTGGAATTCGCCACGACCCCGCAATTTGGATAGGTGCAGGCCCCTGTACAGCCAAATTATCAACACTCAAACGATGTATCGAAGCGGGAGCGGGCGCCGTGGATACTAAGAGAACGGCTCTCCCTGGGCTAGAAATGACGCAGCAAGGCCCTGCTTTAAGATCAATAACAAAACCTGGACGAACACAATCACCCTATCGATGGTTCTTTGATCAGAAAGCAGACGATCATGAGTTAACAGGTCCTTTTTTTTATTCACTGCATCATTGCGAACCTAATTTCCTGCATTTTCAAACTGCTCAGAAGCTCATTCGAGGAATTAAATCGTGGAGTCCTGAAACTCCCGTGTATCAAAACTCGTGTGCAAGTAAGTACATGCCAGGAAATAACGTTGAAGATTGGATTAAGATTGGGAAAGCGGGGCAAGAAGCAGGAGCTGATGCATACGTGATGGATTTTTGGGTTTCCGGTCACTTCCCTCAAGGATTTACTATGGAAGATTGGGCGAAAGAAATTTTTAAACCTGTAATCGAAACGTTAGACATCCCAGTATTTTATAAAATGCTGCCATCTTTTGACTTTGATCAAATTATCAATTTATGTAAAGTACTCGAAAAAGTCGGAGTCGCTGCGTTACAGCCAACCGAAGGCCCAGTCCTATTACCACCATGTGATATATACAATGAAGGGAAGCCCCAGTTTCAAGTCACTTCAAATCATAGTGTCCGCACCTTAACGTGTGGCCCATGGCTTCGATATCTTGCAAATACAATGGTCTACCTAGCGTCTGAAAGTGTGAATATTCCGGTAATGGGAATAGGGGGGATCATGACATCTCGAGATGCAATCGAAAGAATAATGTATGGAGCCTCCGCAATTGGGCTTTGTACAGCGCCTTTACTTAAAGGATATCAAGTCATTACAGAGATAAAAGAGGGTATTTCTGAATTTATGAAAGCTCAAAAATATCATAGTATTGAAGACTTTCGAGGTCTTGCTAAGAAACATGTTGTTTGGGATATGTATCTCGACATGGAATTAAAACCATGCATCCCTCAAATTGATCCCGCCCGTTGTAATGGATGTGGGACTTGTTTATTACCTGTTCATTGTGATGCATTAATAATCGAGGAGGGCGTGGCAGTATGCGAGGTAGATGAATGCACTGGCTGTGGTCTCTGTGCTCAACTTTGCCCACAAAACGCTATATCAATAGTCACCTATAAAAAACGCTAACGATAGTAAGCTAATGAGGATATAGAAGTTCGAGTAGTTGAATCAGTTTCGTATCACGCCACTGGACTAAAGAGGCGGGTGTCTTGGATCTCACGTGATTAACCTCAGCTATTCCTTGCACAATCTTTCTTGCACCAGATGTCGAAATCTTTTCCCATGTACTCATGTCTTTCCACCAGACCGAAAAAGCGGGTCCAAGATGCTCAATGAAATATCGTAACCCGCCAGATCCACCCCCGAGATGAAGCGTGAGGTTCGAACCCATAAATGCCCATCGAAGTCCGGGTCCAGCAACTAACGCTTTATCCACGTCCTCAACACTGCATACACCTCGGTCCACTAAATCTATCGCTTCTCGCCACACTGCCGCTTGAAGACGATTTGCGATGTGCCCTGGGATTTCCTTTTTCACGATTACAGGAATTTTTCCAATTTCAGACATTAAATCATATGTACGCTCAATACTGTGAGATGACGTGGTTTTACCAGGAACTAACTCCACTAAAGGTAATAAATGAGGAGGATTCCAAGGATGTGCTATTAAACACCTCTCGGGTGTTGTTACAACTTGTTGAAGTTCACTCATCAGTAATCCTGAAGAACTGCTAGCGAAAATGGCGTGGCCAGGCGCTGCTAAATCCAGACTTTTCAGAACCTTCCTTTTAACAGCGTAATTCTCAAAAACAGATTCTTGAACATAATCGGCATTTTGTACTGCCTTCTGCAGATTTGTTGTCACGGAGATTCGTTTTAATGCGGAAGTGGCTTGAGATTCCTCGATATAACCTTGTGATGTCATAAAATCGAGATTGTTTTGTATCTTTGCAAGGGCTTCTTTAAGAATTATATCGGTCAAGTCACAGAGAGTAACAGAGTAATTATTTAAAGAAAAAAGAGTGGCCCAGCTATGTCCTATTAATCCAACACCAACGCAGCAAATATTGTGTATACTCATAATATTCACACCTTCAAGAGATTAGTTCAAGAGTGAAATATTAAACGGTCTTCAGTAAGGGGTTACGAATATTAAATAGTGTTAATTTAATCTATTGTTCAAGAGGGAACTTTCTTGACAAACATTGCTATTGTTTATTATAGCCGGAAAAAAAAAAAAAAAAAAATGGCTCAAGCTATTCTCGAAGGAGCTCAAAGAGAACCGGGAATAGAAGGTATATTACTCATTGACTTTGAAGCTTCAGCAGCGACAGTTGGAGATGTTGATGCAATTATTGTAGGTACTCCCACCTACCATCACGATATGCCACGAGGTATCAAACAATTTTTTGAGAACCTGGTAACTCAATCAACGAATTTTACTCAAAAAATTGGAGCCAGTTTTGGTTCATATGGATGGAGTGGTGAGGCACCTCGGTTAGCTTTGGAGATCATGGAGCATAAATTTGCGATGAAAGTCATTAAACCACCATTACTCATTAAATATCGGCCAGATAACACAGCGTTAATCAAGTGTCAGGAATTTGGTAAGAGAATCGTAGAACAATTAGTGGATCTTGAAAAAAATAAAATGTAGGACATTAAGATAGAGGGAGACATGAATGTTAGAAGACATACAAAATATGATTCTTGAGATGACAGATCTCGATCAAATAAATAGTGCCATCGATAAGAAGATTGATTCAGGAACTGATCCTCTCGATATACTCGATGCGTTGAATCAAGTCCTTGAAAAAGTCGGAAATCGGTATGAGAAAGGGGAGTTCTTCTTGTCGGAGCTCATCATGTCAGGATATTTAGCAAGTGAGATATCGAAAAAACTTAAACCACTTATGAAGGACATAGCAAAACCATCGCAGGGCAAATTAGTTATTGGCACGGTTAAAGGTGACATCCATGATATTGGGAAAAATATTGTGATAATGATGTTGGATGCTGCCGGTTTTGAAGTCATTGATCTTGGCGTGGATGTCCCGACAGATAAATTCATTGAAGCAGTGAAAACGGAGACACCACAGATATTGGGGCTATCAGCATTATTAACCTCAACAATGAATGAAGTTAAGCCAATTATTGAAGCTCTTCACAAACAAGGTCTACGTGATCAAGTCAAAGTCGTGGTAGGTGGTAGACCTATCACTCAGGAATTTGTTGACGAAGTAGGAGCGGATGGCTTTGCTGAAGATTCAATTAAAGCAATTCAATTAATACGTGATCTTATTGAGAAGTGACTAGTTTGAATAAACGAACTCGTGTATTATATAGCCTCAACTTCGAAGAACCTGATCGTGTTCCGATAATGGAGATGGATATCGATGTCCCTCTCATGGAGCAAATTACAGGCAAACAATTTCTTGCTGCAACGTCGTTACAGACACAGGTGATATCCGATCCCAAAATCGAACGACAACGTGTCGACCTGAAGATTGAATGCTTTGAAATAGTTGATTTCGATGTTTTAACAATTGATCTCTCAGCTCCTACATACTGGAAACCAACTATAAGGCAAGATGGAACTATGGTAGATCTTTGGGGAAGAGTCTTGAAGCTGGATAAACAGTCTCGAGCATGGGTACCTTTCACTACCATATTTACGACACCCGAAGATTTTATGTCGTTCAATCTTCCCGACGCTCAAGCAGATGGATGGACATATGCCGTTGAATATGCGAAGAAGAGAATTGGAGATAAAATGGCGGTAGCAACGTTTATACGCGATCCTTTTGCGAACGCATGGGAGATGTTTACTCCAACTAAATTCGTTGCCTGGATGTATCACCAGCCTGCATTTATTGAACAGGTAATTCAGAAATTAACGGACTTTAACATTGAAATCATTCATCAAATTGCGGACTCAGGAGTTGACTTTGTCATTAGTGGAGGAGACTATTGTGAAGTCCATGGACCTATGGTTCCGATACATTTTTTCCAGAAAGTAATTTTTCCATCTTTGAAGAAACAGGTTGATGCTGCAAACAGCCACGGAATGAAATTTGTGAAACATACAGATGGAAACATAATGCCAATAATCGATGATATGGCGAAAGTAGTTGATGGTCTTCATTCATTAGATCCTTCAGCCGGAGTAGATATTGCCCAAGTGAAGACTCAATATGGCGACAAACTAATCCTTATTGGAAATGTCTCTGTTGATAATTTAGCTAACAAAGAGAAACCCGCGATAATTCAGGAAACAAAAGATTGCATGAAGCAAGCATCGCCAGGTGGTGGTCATATCCTGAGCTCAAGCAATTCATGGGCAGCAGGCGCTCAATTAGAAAATTGTTTGGCAATGGTTGAAACTGGAAGGAAGTATGGTAAATATCCAATTAATGTATAACTTCGGGTGAGAGCGCGCGCGCTTGGTCAGCGCTGCTCTGAGGGTGTTGGTAATGATGACTGGATTTGTTTAATATCTCTATTTAACTCGTTCAATTTCTCTTGGAACATTTGTATTAAGTTGGTCTGAGTATTTTCAAGGTCATGAAGTCTGATAATTAATTCCTTGCGTTTCATTGTTTTTTCAAGTGTTTGCATTTCTTGACTATATTTTTCTAAAAGGTATACCCGGTCTGCAGGCGTAATTTTCCCTTCCGCTTCAGCAGCGTCGAAACGTGATAAAGCAAACCCTACTATTTCCTTTTCGATTTTTAAAATGCGCAGATCTTCTTTCGCGATCTCAACATTAGTCTTTGTAATTGATGGATTTTCAGGGAGTGGTTTAGTCTCGTCTGGTTCTGAAGGTTTCGGTTTCGATTTCTGAAAGAGGAATCCCATTATTAAGTTCCTCCTACTCTAAAAAATAGGAACAGGATTGAGAGTATAGAATAAATTAATATATCACTTATGAAGCGACAAACTGAATTATCTCATTAAAATTAATGCTATTCAGAGCCAGAAATAGATATATATTGATAAAATGATTGAATCCTGTTTAGAAACTTAGCTAATTAGCTTTACGAGAGTACGCACGCGCGCATCAAACCTGCGTAAAAAAAAGGGAAGGTAATGAAAAAACTAATTCATAGAGTTGCGCAGATCCTCAAGCGAGGAGGAGTAATTGCCTATCCAACAGACACCGTTTATGGTATTGGAACTAATGCTTTTAATATTGATGCGATTAAGCGAATCTATCATATTAAAAAGCGCCCATTGAGTTTACCATTATCCGTAGCTGTTACAGGAAAATCCATGGCTCAGAATATCGCCTATCTAAACCAGCGAGCTCAGCGATTAATCTCGGAATTCTGGCCTGGCGCATTAACAATTATCGTGAAGAAGAAATCGATAATTCCCAATGTTGTTACGAGTGGAACTGATCTTGTAGGTCTCCGAGCTCCAGCTCATAACGTCCCCTTATCGATTCTCAGATATTCTCAGACGCCAATGATCTCTACGAGTGCAAACAAGCATGGCAAACCGCCTTGTCTAGATGTTGAATGTATTCGATGTAATTTTAATGACCAAGTAGATATGATAATTGATGGAAAACAGGGGAAGAATATCCCGTCCACAGTTATCAATGTAACTACTGACCCTCCCGTCATTATGAGAAAGGGCCCCATTACAGAATCAATGATAGAACAAATTCTTAATTGAGTTGGGATAAAATCTCGTATTCAATAGATGCCTGACAGCCTAAGTCTTAAATATTACGTGCGCGCGGTTGTTACCCGAGGAATAATTATGTCAAAACTCCCAGACGCCCAAATCATTCAAGAATTGAGGAAATTTGATACAGCGACAATCTGTAACGTTGTAGCTACCTATGGAGGAAGCGATATTTGTCTCACGTTATACGATGAATGGCGAGGCGAATATTATACAGATGCGTCTCTGCATTGTATGTATCCTAAACTCAAACCTGTATGTGGCTACGCTGTGACTGCCTTATATTCTGATAAAAAACCGGAACATACTGCAATTGATCGTTGGGCACTATTAGAACACTTAGATGCAAGTCCCAAACCAGTGATCTTGGTGGCCAAGCAAACATATTCTTCAGGGTTAGAGAATATGTCTGGTCTATTTGGAGGTAATATGACGACCTCATTCAAAGCGTTTGGTGTTGAAGGCGTTATTTCTGATGGTCCTATGCGCGATCTTGAAGAAATTCGCTCGATGAAGGTACAGTATCTAGTGACAGGTTTAACATCAGGTCATGGCTCTCTACAGCTTCGAGGTGTCGGAATGCCAGTGACTGTGGCACGAATGACAGTGCAATCAGGAGATATTGTTCACATGGATCAATGCGGAGCAGCAAAATTTCCAGCCAAATATCTTCCACAAGTTTTTGAATACGCAAAAGAACTTCGAAAACGCGAAATTGAGAGTCAAAAGAAATATCATGCACCTGATTTTAGCTTGGAGAAACTAAAAGCTAGCGGAAAAGGCGGATATTAAACACCTGTCTTACCCTTTTTTAACTAGTTAGTATGTTATGGAAGACAATGATTCCTAAACGAGCAGTAAAATGGTCTATCGCGATACCTGCAGCTGTAACAAATAATGTGCCTCATCTTAGAGAGAAAACTCGAATAATAGGGCAGATAGCGCGCGCGGCTGCAATCTATCGAATTGATGAAATCATCATTTATCCTGATACTCCACAACGCCATGATCGACAAGCAGATGAGATTTCTACAATTCTTACTTTTTTAGATACACCCCAATATTTGCGAAAACAGCTTTTCCCACTTACGAAAACTCTTAGATACAGCGGTACACTACCTCCATTACGTACCCCACACCATCCATTAACTAAGACAACGAAGGAAGTGCAAATCGGGGAGTACCGCGAAGGAGTCGTCATAACGACACAAGGCAGGTTCACATATGTCAACATTGGTCTGGATATACCAGCCGTGTTAAAGGATGTAACAGTCTCCCCGAAAACACGGATAACTACCCAAATAACAACAGTTACGCCACAGTTTGTTGGAGTTACCTTACAGAACCGAGAAGAGATAAACATATATTGGGGCTATCGCGTTACTGTTTCAAATTGTCCTCTGGGAGTGATGATTAATCAAGGTAACTATGATATTGCTATTCTCACCTCCAAATATGGGAAGCCAGTGAATAGAACGATCTCGACTTTGAGATTTCACTGGCTGAGAGTCAAAAAAGTTTTAATAGTGTTTGGTTCACCTGAAGAAGGGTTACGACAAATCCTTAGAAAGGAAAAAACAAAAATAAAAATACCTCATCTGATGTTGAACACCATACCCCAACAAGGAGTAAAAACAATTCGAGTGGAAGAAGCAATTCACGCTACCTTAGCAGTACTTAACTTTTTAAATAACAAGTGGGAAAAGGAATGGGTCGAAGAAGAACGAAAGCCCCTCGACATGGGTCATTAGCATATTTACCAAGAAAACGAGCGCCACGACCTATTGGAAAAATTCGATATTGGCCCGAAGTGACATTACAGTCACCTCAATTAATAGGTTATGCTGGTTATAAAGTTGGAATGAACGGCATCTATTTAGTAAATGATGTGCAAGGCTCACCCCATTACGGACAAGAAGTTTACTGTCCAATCACAATACTAGAAACACCGCCTCTGCTCGTTGGAGGCATCAGAGCGTACACAAAGACGATTAATGGATTAAAAACATTAACGGAAACATGGGTAGAGAAGCTGCCTAGAGACGCGGAGAAAGTAATGTCCCAAAGGAAACACACAACAACATCACTCTCCACAATCAAAGAGACATTACCTCGGATCACTGAATTGCGAGCAATCGTTTTCACTCAACCCAGATTAGCGAGTGTACCTCAAAAAAAGCCTGAGCTGTTTGAAGTCAAAATAACTGGCGGAACTCTACCAGATCAACTCACATATATCGAGGAAAAGCTAGGACAGACAATTGAGATTACAGAAGTTTTTCAGAACGGCCAATACATCGACGTTATCGGGATTACCAAAGGAAAAGGAGTACAAGGCCCCGTTAAGCGTTGGGGAGTTAAAATTCTTCCCCGGAAAACAAACAAAGGAATCCGTAAAGTTGGCACTTTAGGCGCATGGAGTCCATCCTATGTCACGTACACTGTCCCTCGAGCGGGTCAAATGGGTTTTCACCAACGTACAGAACGCAACAAAAGAATCTTACACATTCAATCAAATGGCGTCGATCTTAATCCAAAAAGCGGATTTCCTCATTATGGCTTAGTAAAAACTACATGTGTACTCGTTCAAGGCAGCATCCCCGGTCCAGTAAAAAGGTTAATGAAATTCAGATATGCAGTTAACGCGCCTCAATCAACTCAAAATCCCCCAAAAATCACCCAAGTTGGACTAGCCGCAAACACATAAACAGAGCGATCACACATGATTAATATATATGATTTAGATGGAGATATCGCGGAGCAAGTTGATTTACCTAAAGTCTTTGATACTCCTCCACGCCCAGACATCATTAAAAGAGCTGTTTTAGCCCAACAATCGCACAATCGACAGCCACAAGGTCGCAATTTGTTCGCGGGAAAAAGAACGACGGCTGAATCGATGGGTACAGGATACGGGATCGCGCGAATGGCTCGAGTTAAAGGAAGTGGATATCCAAAAGCTCGACAGGCCGCATTTATTCCTAGCGCAGTAGGTGGTCGAGGAACCCATCCACCTATGTCCAACAAAAAAATCCATCAAAAGATCAATAAAAAGGAACGCCGACTAGCAATACGATCAGCCATTGCAGCCACTGCACAGCAAGATCTTGTTGCTGCACGAGGACATAATATCGATAAGATACTTTCCTTTCCGATGGTTATCTCCGACGATATTCACAGTATCAATACCACTAAAGAATTGAGAGGTATTTTTACCAAATTAGGTCTTTACGATGATGTTTCTCGAGCTAAAAACAGTATTAAGATACGAGCCGGGAAAGGCACAATGCGCGGGCGAAAAAGAAGGCATGGGCGAGGTCCTTTAATTGTCATCCACAAAGATGATGGAATCACTCGTGCAGCCGACAATTTTCTAGGAGTGGACGTAACTCACGTATCAGATCTGAACATCGAGCAACTCGCGCCGGGCACTACTCTTGGAAGATTAACCTTATGGACAGTCAGCGCATTTAAAGAGCTTAATAACCTGTTTCCCCAGGAGTAATTGGAGCTATGAAGACATTTGAAGTAATCAAATACCCCTTAATGACTGAGTCTGCAGTTGGACTAATAGAAACTGATAACAAATTGACATTCATTGTCGACACGAAAGCAAATAAACGTGAGATCAAACAAGCCGTGGAAGAACTCTATGAAGTTCAAGTAGCCCGGGTTAATACATTGATTACCATGAAAGGGTTGAAAAAAGCTTATGTTAAGCTGCAACCTGAATATTTGGCATCAGACCTAGCGATTAAACTTGGAATATTCTAGGAGATGAAAACAATATGGGAAAAAGAATTCGCGTTCAACGACGGGGTAAAGGCAGTCCTACGTTTAAAGCTTCAACGCATAAACGTGTAGCGCCGAGTAAATACCCATCGCCAACAGATCTTAACGAGTCATCAACAATTCTCGTCGAAGATTTAGTTCATGATCCGGGGCGAGGAGCTCCGCTCTTAAAAGGTCGTCTTGAAGACCAAATCGTCCATATTGTGGCTCCAGAAGGCGTTTCAACAGGCCAAGAAGTCTTTCTGGGACGTCAAGCTCCTCTCGCAATTGGGAGTATTCTGCCGTTACAACATATTCCTCCAGGAACCATTGTCTGCAATCTTGAACGATCTCCTGGAGATGGAGGCAAAATCGCGAAAGCGTCCGGAACCTATGCATCAGTTGTGACGCACACTTCAGATGGAATTCTCGTACGATTACCCTCAAAAAGAACAAAATACTTTCACCCACAATGCCGAGCCACAATCGGAGTTATTTCAGGAGCGGGGAGAGTCAGGAAGCCTTTTGTTAAAGCAGGAAACATCCACCATTGGAAAACCGCGAAAGGAAAAATGTATCCTACAACAAAAGGAGTCGCTATGGTGCCAGCGTCTCATCCTCATGGAGGAGGCGCCCACAAATCATCATCTCTCCGTCCAACAACAGTCGCAAGAACAACCCCTCCAGGACGAAAAGTAGGACTAATAGCCGCTCGTCAAAGTGGCAGAGCAAAAAGAAGACGCACGCGCGCGTACTCCTAAACTTGCTAACTACTCTACTTCTCCCAGATCATTATATAGATCTCTTCCTAATAATAACTTGCGATAAGTAATATTCTAGGGAAGTAACGTGACCGAAGAAGGAACAGGATT
>CAJIBO010000107.1_pt1 | contig 16663 bp, 14 predicted proteins | sample 9199371 | NCBI WGS metagenome assembly CAJIBO01 (sample SAMEA7708307, study PRJEB35096) | sediment metagenome | biome: marine neritic benthic zone biome [ENVO:01000025]; feature: sediment [ENVO:00002007]; material: shallow marine sediment [ENVO:03000034] sea grass bed [ENVO_01000059] ... | reverse complement strand
GATTACTGGACGCGAACTCGGTATACCTTTGCCGGCCACAGCACTTACACAGACGTTTTTTGAAGCGTGTGATGCCGCGGGACGAGGGGATTTGGACCATGGAGGATTAATCACCGTAACGGAAGATTTAGCCAAAATAAAGGTTGGAAAAGCCAGCTAGTCGGAAAAGTTGGCTAGCTATTCTTTCTGACAATATACGCTCGTGTTTACAGAGTTAGTTTAATGTCTCAATAAAATTGATGTCATCTTGATGAATATGGAAAGTCACCTTATCTCCTAAATTAAAAAATGTATCAATAGATGGACTATATTGATCAGCATTAATATCCTGATATTTTGTTTTAATGTTATATCGTGAAAGGTCGCCGACGTATTCAATTCCCTCGATTATCCCTTCAAGTGTTGTACCTGTAGACGTTGTGAAGCCATGGGGATGTATCTCGATTTTTTCAGGTCTAACTGCTAATAACACCTGGGTTCCCTTTTTCACATCGTGAATCGGGTTCACAATCAATTCTAATCCCTCAACAGTTTTAATCGTCATAGATGCTTTACGGCTGTGTTCCACAGTTCCCTGAAAAAGGTTAATAAGCCCGATGAAATTGGCCACGAATCTATTTTTAGGGTTGCCATAGATCTCAAGTGGGTTTCCAACTTGTTCGATTTTTCCTCTATTCATCACAGCTAATCGATCGGAGACGGCTAAAGCCTCTTTTTGATCATGCGTTACATATATTGTTGTTATCCCCATTTTTCGTTGAAGGCTTTTAATTTCTTTTCTCATTTCAACACTCAACTTGGCATCTAAGTTGCTTAAAGGCTCATCTAGGAGTAATACGTCAGGTTCTATTACAAGAGCTCGGGCTAGAGCAACACGTTGCTGTTGGCCTCCGCTGAGTTGATCAGGAGTGCGTTCTTCTAGGCCTTCTAATTCAACAAGATCCAGGGCGCCTTTCACGCGTTGCGCGATTTCTTCCGGAGGAATCTTTCTCATTTCCAATCCAAAGGCGACATTTTTCGCGACGGTCATGTGAGGCCATATCGCATAATTCTGAAAAACCATTCCAGTGTTCCGTTTCTCGGCAGGGATCTCGTTCATTCGTTTTTCATTGAACTTGATGGATCCTTTTTCTGGGGTATAAAATCCTGCAATCATTCTGAGAGTCGTTGTTTTTCCACAACCCGATGGGCCCAATAATGTGAAGAATTCACCATGTTTTATCTGTAGGGTGACGTTGTCAACCGCAACAATTGGACCAAACGTTTTCACCAGGTTTTCAAGGCTAACATCTACCAAAGTTCTGGTTCACCTACCCTCCAAAAGCTAATCCCGCTTTCCCTCCTAAGAGTTTATTTGTGAGGTATAATCCGACACTCGTCACAATTATTTGCACTAAACCCAAACAGGCTGCAATTTTTATCGCGGTAGGTCCGCCTTTAGCCTCGAGGAGTATTTGGAGTGTTAACGGTCTCGCGTAAAAGCCCAATGGGCCAATGAGTGGCTTAAGGAGTAATGATGTAGATACTTCCGTAAAGGAATTAATGAATGTTAAAATGGCGCCGGCAATAAGTCCAGGCATTATTAGAGGTATTGTGATCAGTGTTAGTGTCTTAAGTCTTGATGCCCCCATGTTCCGCGCGGATTCTTCAAGGGATTCATGCACTTGTCGTAACACTGCAGTGGACGATCTTACCGAGTAGGGCAGCCTACGCATAGAGTACGAGATTACTAGGATATACCAGATAGAAGTTAACCGAAAGTTGCCAATGATCGGTCTGGAGAAGAGGTAAATATATCCAAGCCCCATAACGACGCCTGGGATCGCAAAAGGCATCATCGAGATGAAATCTAAAAAAGATTTTCCTAGAAAATTCTTTCGAACCAAAAGATACGCGATCATTGCGCCAAGAAAAATGTCCACAAATGACGCGAGAAATGAGTAAATAAGGCTATTAGCAACAGCCAAAGAGGATGTGGGGTCTCCGAAAGTTTGAGTTAAGAACTCCAACGTCACTCCTCGAGGCAACCACTCTCCATAAGCAGGGCCCAGGGTGAATGCCATCACCACAGTGCCTAAATGAGGAATAATCGAAATAACTACAAGGAGTGATAAAGAGATTAAAATTAGTACGCTTGCTTTTTTTCCAGCGCGTTTTTGTATTGCACGCGGTGCGGCGCCTGCGCGCGTAGTGGCATACTCTTTCAGGCCAACATATCTATTCACAGTCAAAAGTGCGAGGGCTGAAATCGCAGTGATAACAATAGCAATCACTGATGCCATCGCCTTATAGCCTTCTTGGATTGTGAGTTCTTTATAGGCTTGAAACACGGAGTATTCGGTGAAATTTGTCATAATAGGTGTACCGATATCCGCTAAACTCCAAAGGAAAACCAGTAATGCTCCTGCTGCAAAACCTGGAAGTGATAGCGGTAGGGTTATTTTTCTGAACAGTTTGAATCCTGAAGCTCCAAGATTGCGGGCACTCTCTTCAAGTGTAGGATCTATTTTGCTGAGTGACGCAGATGTGTTAAGGTAGATTAAAGGCCAAAGATGAAAGGTCTGTATAAAGACAATCCCAGCAATATTTGGTAACAATAAGCCTCCTTCTAAAGGAATGCTTAGCGTGGATTGAAGGAAATTCGTGATTGCTCCGTTTCGTCCAAGCATATTGGTTAATGCTAACGCACCAACAAATGGAGGTACCATCAGAGGTAAAATTGTCAAGAGGTTAAATAGTCGCTTTGCGGGAAAATCATATCTTGTCATGACATACGCAACTGGAATTCCAATTACTGATGTTGTGCCGAGCGTAAGAAACGCACAGATTACGCTGTTCTGTAAACCTCGACGAAAAGACGGAGTCGCCCAGAAGTTAATAAAATTCTGGAAACCAATTGTACCATTAGGCTCCTCAAATGCGTTGAAAACTACCGTTGCAATAGGAGCGATGATGAAGATAGTGAGTAAAGCAGTTGACACAAGAATCAGTATTAGAGAAAACCTGTCGAGTGAGCGCAACAAAGTCAATTTAGACTGCAAATAACTCGCTATTCGAGTATTAACATCTGTTTTCTGATGCGATGTCATCAATAAATAGTATTCCAAAATCTTTTAAAAGGCTTCGCTATAGATGGAATAAGTAAAAAAGGTGAACAAAATGGCAATGAGAGGCATGAGATTATTTGCTGTTGTCGCGATAGTCATAATTGTAGGTGGAGTTGCTGCCTGGCTGTATTATAGCCAAGGCGTGGAACATAAATTAGTAGTGATTCACCCGCACAGTGCGGCTTTTGCCGACTACGTTGTTGATGATTTCCTTGATTGGGTTGAAGAAACCCAAGGGTACACCATTACCGTGAGTCAACAAACTCCTGGTGGATCGGGCATTGTGTTAGAGCAAATATTTGCCTGGGAAGGGGTACCAGAGGCAGACATCTATTGGGGTGGAGGTAACTTTAACTTTGAAGAAGCTGCGAATCTTCATTCATGGTCGCCAACTCCAACTAATGACAGTCTCCTGTTACCCTACACGACTGCTAATGACGCGGATATAGATGCTGAGTTTAATGGTTGGGCGATGAAAGAATTCAATGAAGACGAGGACACAGAGAATCCGGTATTCTATGCTGCAGCTTTAAGTGGATTTGGCTTTATGTGGAATACAGAATATCTAGCGGCGAACAATCTATCTACTCCAGAGACTTATTCAGACCTTTTAACTCCCCAATACCATGATCATATTGTAATGTGCAATCCTAAGACTTCAGGCTCTACTACGGCTTCAGTACTTGGCATGACCCAATTTCTGACTGCTGAAGAAGACTGGACACAAGCTCTTTCCTATTGGGCCAACCTCACAGGCAACGTCGGTCTCTTCGTAACGGAAAGCGAGGATGTTCCAGCCAAAGTTGTTGCTGGAGAATACGGTGTTGGAATTTGTCTTGACTACTATGCTTTTGACCCTCTAAGAGAAGGCTCACCAGTTGGATTTGCATACTGGCCAACCACTGTAAGTCCCGATCCCGCTGCGATACTCAAAGGCGCTACCAATTTAGAAGAAGCTCAACTTTTCATGGATTACATTACAAGTGAACGGGGACAAACCGCTGTCAGCTATTACCGACTGCCAACGCGCGAAGATGTAGTCACAACCGATCCTGTCGTCAATCCATTCAACCTAACGCAATTTTCAACACTCATTCCAGATTATGATGTCGATCTCCACAACGATATCTTCAGTAGAATACGTCAAGTCACTAATGATTGGCTCGTAACTAACCACGCTGCCGCAATGGAAGCATATGAGTTAATCAAGCAATGCGAAGAAGAAAACACAGTCGGCACCAATTATCAAAATGCAGTAGCTGCCTTTAATGCAGTTCCTGAGAACGTCGATACATTAGATGAACTCAAATCAGTTGATTACCGAGACAGTGCGGTGCAAGAAGGCTGGGAAAACTGGGGCGCAACGCAATTCCAGGAAGCTATAGATGAAGCAACGCTAGAATTGGCTGGATAACATTTTCCCCTTTTTCTTTTTTTATTATTCAAGATAAACTTGTATCTGAATCTATCATGCAAGCAAGATTGTTATGGAATGCAAGCATCACAATTCTTTGTGTCAAAAGACTGGTCTAATCGCTGATGAACTCGGCATAAGAGTCTTTTTTCGCGAATTATTCGGCATGCCCTGCAATATTGTTTTGTGATCTGACGTTGAGATAGATTGCTGTTTGCGAGGCCCATCGCGAGAGTCTGAGTAATTTTATTTATTTCGTTGATCTCCTCGATATTCACTGCTCGGCCCCTAACATGTCGAAGGTACTGGCTCACAGCGGACTGAGTGATTCCCAGTAAAGAAGCGATATCATCCTGTTTTAAATGATAGGATAAGCTCAATTCTCGGGCGACAAGTGCGCGAAGGGCAGGTACTACCGATCGAACAGCGAATTCGCAGGGAAAAGGCAAATTATGCTACTCCTTGCTGAAGCATATTGTAAGCAAGATTCAAGGATTCGGCAATCGCTTTTCCTTTCTCAGTGATTTTCCATAGGATCGGTTTTTCTTCCTTGGCAATGTGTTGTTTGTAGCGGAGTTGTTTCAGATACTCGTAAACACGCCTCACACTGACGCCAACTTTTTCACTGATGTCCTTAACTGGTAAAGCTTCTTTGATTAAGGCTTTAAAGATCTGTGATTCGATGGGAGACAGCTTTCGGGTGGGTCGCCGTTTAGTAGCAAAGTAGACAACGCGTCCGGAGAACTCGGATTTCACGACGAGTCCCTGTTCTTGGAGGCGGTTTAAACTTCGATAGACGGCGTTTTTTGGAATAACTTCGGCGAGCTCGTTATAGCTGTGAGGATTCGAATAGAGGGCACGTATCACTTCTTCATCATTGCCATTTGAGTGCAATGGATACTGCTGAAGTTCGCTGTTGGTGAGGATGTTGAGAATGGTTTTACCAGTTGTGGTGATGTAGTAGCGTTCGTCTTGCTGATGAATTAAACCAGTTTCAATTAACGGTTTGATATTTTTGTCGCGGGCTTGATTTAGGCTTAACGGTGAATCCACGGTTTTAAGGGTTTCATAAATTTCGAGTAGTGAAGTAGGTTTTTCCAGAAGCATTTCTAAGATTTTGCGTCGAGAGTCGGGTTGAGCTGCTTTTAAGAGTTTGATGAGATTTGGTTTGTTTTGTAATGCAGCGTATTCGTCACGATATTCTCTTTTTAGCTTCCAGATTTCACATAGCTCGATACACATAATGGGACTCGAAGGTCTGCAATTTTCGCAGATTTCTTGAATCTCTTTGAGAACGGCTTCTGACCCCTGTCCATATTTCAGTTTATTGAGGATTTCAGTGTAGGTGCCGTTCACTTGCGGGGTATATAACATAGGTCATATGACATATGTCATTCCTTATAAACGTTTCTCCGCATCACGCGCGCGCAGAAATGCTCCGTCAAGGACCTAAATAAACTCGTAATTAGCATGTAGTCGAGAACTTATATCTTATATTTTTGATAATTAAGGCAGAAAGCCTCATCGCTGCGCTGATAACTCTTATACGCTTCTAAAATGATCTGGAAAGCTTCATGGTAATCACTAGCTATATAGAGTAATTCGACATCGTTCTGATCTAAAAGTTCATTTTTCAGAGGCCACTGTTTAATCCAGTGCACAAGATCCTTCCACATCTGTCCTAACAGAATGATCGGAATATGACAGGTATGCTGGACTTGCATGAGTTGCCAAGTATAAAATAATTCCAAAAGAGTACCTACACCTCCAGAAGCTACAATTACCGCATTTGAATACCTCATGAAAGTATCGAGGCGATTCGAAAAACGATCGAATTCCGTTTTAATATCTAGGTGATGCGCTTCCCGCTCCTCACGTGGTAACTGGATTTTTAATCCAATTGAATGCACCTTTGTGGTCATTCGCCCAGCATGATGGCCTTCACTGGCTGCATTCATTAGTCCTGGACCGCCTCCGGTAACAAGATCCATTCCCTCTTCTGAGATCATTTTCGCTAATTCATAGATTGTTTGATACACTGGAGAGTCTTTAGTGAGTCTTGCTGAGCCGAAAATAGCAACTCGAAAGTGGCTTTTATCAATACGTTCGTCAATACCCGCTAGCATGATACTATTTTAGTACATGTTTTTTATTTGTTCCTTTCGTTATGACAAGCAGTAAGTAGTCACTCATATAATCTCCAATTACCTTAAAGCACGGGGTTAAATAGCAAATTTAAAAAAAACAGATTTATTTTTCAGAAAATGTGGAGGGTCACGCGTCGCGTCAGTATGTATGTGCCTTAAATCTTAATCCATATAGCATGAACTGCGTCACTGGTTTGTTGGATCACTGATTCCATAGCTTGAGCCGGTGCTAGGCCTGCTTCAACAGCGACCTTCATGATCGAAAGGTGTGAAACCATAACCTTCCCATTCTCTTCATAAACAACGAAGCTACATGGGAACAAGTTTCCAATGTCCTTTGAGACATCAAGCGCCATCTTCGCAAGGTGTGGAGCACATGCAAGAATTATAGTGTAACGAGGGTACTCGGTTAAGCCTAATTTTTTTCTTAGAATTGCATCAATCGATTTTGTCAACAAGACACTCATGTTGGCACTAGTAATGGCGTTTTCCACGTGTCTGACTGTGGTCTCAAAATCCATTGCGACTTCTTTCTTTAGAATTTCCACCTCTTGATTCACCTCTTTACCTCAGTATTTTGGAATCATAATAGGTTTGTGACTTTCACGTTATCTACGCATCGCTGAGTGTTTTTGAGTATGTTGGAGAATAGTACCGTCGTGCCTCAGTGGGTCCCCAGGTTCCGGCTGGATATGCGTGAAGTGGTTTTTTGGTTGTGATCAGTTGATCATAGATTTGCCACGCACTTTCCACTTCATCATATCGAACAAAAAGGGTTTGATCGCCTAATATCACAGATTGAAGTAAGGTTTCGTAGGCAACAGGCAGTTCACCGAAGGTTTCAGCATATCGAAAGTGTAGACGCTGAGTCGAAAGGGTTATCGGTTGACCAATTGTCTTGACTTGAAATTGGAGATCAAAGCCTTCGTTCGGTTGCAAAGTAATAATGATGGCATTGGGCTCAATAGGGCATGAGGCGTCGAGAGGTTCAAAAAGCGACACAGGCGCACAATGAAAATTCACGATGATCTGTGTTATTTTCCGTGGAAGTCGTTTTCCCGTGCGAAGGTAAAAAGGGACACCTTTCCATCGCCAATTCGCTATTTCAAGTTTAACACTGACAAAAGTCTCAGTTGTCGAGTCTGAAGAAACACCCAATTCATTGTGGTAGCCGTGCACTCTTTGCCCCTCAATTTCTCCAGCTGAGTATTGCCCAAAGATCACATCGTGGCTCTGAATGGGGATAGCTTGTCGCAGGACCTTCACTTTTTCATTTCGAATATCGAAAGCTTGGAACGATGCAGGTGGCTCCATAGCGATTAAAGTCAGAAGCTGGGTGAGGTGGTTTTGCACCATGTCTCGAAGAGCGCCTGTCTGGTCATAATAGGTTCGTCCTTCGATTCCTACAGTTTCAGCAACTGTCAACTCAACGCTTTCGATGTGTTCCCGATTCCATAAGTGCTCAAAAAACGCATTGGCAAAACGGAAAATGAGTAGGTTTTGTACTGTCTCTTTGCCTAGATAATGGTCAATACGATAAATTTGCGTCTCATCATAGTATCGGTGAACAAGTTGATTCAGATTTCTCGCAGATTTGAGGTCATGTCCAAACGGTTTTTCTAAAACGACGCGTGTCCATCCGGGACTCGTGTTTAAACCCTGTTGCCCAAGACTAACAATGGTGTTGGAAAGGGCACCAGGGGGTAAAGCTAAGTTAAATACACGGTTACCTGGTAACTCGTGTTTCTGTTCCAAACTTAAGATACGATTCGTTAATGCTTCATAATCGAGAACAGTTCCGCCACGAATGGGCTGATAATAGAGCGATTGCGCGCACCATGACGAATAATAATCATCTGATACACCGTTAGCTTCTAAACTTGATCGCGCTTGATCTTGGAACTTTTCTTCGCTCAGAGTACGTCGCGCGACTCCTAAAATAACGCTGTTGTTTCGTCTGCTGCTATGTGAAAAGATATTGTATAACGCGGGTAATAGTTTCCGTTTCGTGAGATCGCCAGTTGCACCAAAAATGATGAAGAGTGTCGGCTCGAAATCAGGTGTCGACATCTTAGTCTTCCTTGCTTTTGACGGCGTGGCCTCCAAATTGCTGTCTCATGACAGCTAACAATCGATCGGAGAACGATTCGCTATCTCGTGATCGAAAACGTTGGAGTAGAGCCAGTGTAATAACAGGTGCTGATAGATCTTTATCGATGGCCTCAAACACCGTCCATCGGCCTTCACCTGAATCCGACACATACGGTTCAATGGATGAAAGGTCGGTGTCTTCAGCTAAAGCTCGTGCAGTTAGGTCGAGTAGCCATGATCGCACTACGCTACCGTATCGCCAGATCTCTGCGATCTGATGAAGATCCAAGGTAAACTCTTCCTTCCGTTTGAGTAACGCAAAGCCCTCCGCATAAGCTTCCATTAATCCATATTCAATGCCGTTGTGCACCATCTTGACAAAATGGCCGGCTCCATTCGGTCCGACATGTCCCCATCCTTGGTCTGGTCCAGGGGCGAGTGTCTCTAAGATTGGGCGCAATCCGTCAATAATCTTTTTTTCACCGCCGACCATCATGCTATATCCTTCAGTTAATCCCCAGATGCCACCACTGGTTCCAACGTCAACGTAGTGTAATCCAGCTTCTTTAAGCAAGTTTGCTCTGCGAACCGTGTCTTTGTAGTTTGAGTTTCCGCCATCAATGACGACGTCATTCGACTCCAATAGAGGGATCAATGTGTGAAGTGTCTTCTCAACGGGGGCACCTGCGGGGATCATTAACCAAATATGTCGCGGCGAGCTTAGGTTTTGCGTCAATTCTTTAAGGGAATACGCGCCGCGAGCACCGTGTTTTACCGCTGCATCGACCGATTTTGCGGTTCGTGCATATCCAACGACTTGATGTCCGTTTTTTACTAGTCGAATGGTCATATTACGTCCCATTCGACCAAGACCTATGATACCTATTTTCATGTTCTATTCATCATTTCTATCGTATTTCTTTATCATTTTAATGAGTGACAATAAATTTCCTCTAACATCAGTTTTTAAGTTAATTCGAATAATACGTCGACCGAGCTGAGAAAGTGCTTGGTAATCACCTAGAGCCTGAGCCTGGATCAGTTTTCCGAAGGTGAACGTGGTTTCGGGAACTGGTATGTCCTGAGTAGGGTCATCGATGAATTGAATGAAGAGCCCTGAATTGGGGCCACCTTTATGTAGTTGCCCCGTTGAGTGGAGGAACCGAGGGCCATAACCGGAAGTCGTAGCTACTTTTAGCTGAGATACAAACGCTGAGCGCATAGTCTGGAGGATTTCCGTAATCTCTGGAGTGGGGGCTATATACGCTTGGATGCCAATATAATCATTATCTCGAACTTGGGCCATCCACTTTTTCAACGCTTCCTGAACGATCTGAGGCTTATCCATTCCAACTGTCTGCACTGTAGAGTCGATTATTGTGCCCTTTTGTGTCTTCTCCATCATCTCTCGGGCTAAGTCCTTAGCCATCTGTACATTCGGTTGATTAAAGGGATGAATACCTAAAACAGCACCCGCAGCAGCAATAGCGATTTCCCAATAAAAAATTTCTTGGCTTACATTCAAGGGATCTGTCAAGGTAACCCGTATGACGGGATACCCCATCTCCTCCAAAGTATTGATCGTCTCCTCATATTGGCTTCGATCGTTTTCAGTTTGCAGATGGACAAAGACTCGGTCATTACCATAATCCGTCGACGCTGATACCGGCTCGTTGACAATAGGAATAACTCCTCTTCCGTTTTTGCCGGTACTCTCAGCGATTAATTGTTCAATCCAGACAGGTAGACTTTGAATCGAAGTGGACGTGAAAAACGTAATTTTATCACGCCCTTGAAGCGCTAATTCACCCAATGCAGCTCCTAATACCAAGCCTGAAGCTCCTTCACTCGGTACACAGAATACACAATTTTCCGACATGATCAATGCGCGGTCAAGGAATTGATGTATGTCGAGACCGATAAGTGCTGCTGGAACTAACCCAAAGGTAGCGAGTGCTGAATACCGTCCTCCAATATCTGGCGGTGCATTGAAAACTCGACGAAAGCCTCTTTTTTTCGCTAAGTCCACGAGGGGAGTATTGGGGTCAGTAATAGCGATGAAGTGATCACCACGATTTATATGCGTTTCATCGATCTGCTGCCAGAAGTATCGAAAGAGTGAGAGAGTTTCGGTTGTGGTGCCAGATTTACTGGCAACGATGAACAGCGTTTTCTTGAGATCAATTGTGGTTTCAACGTGACGGACTGCCGATGGATGAACACTATCGAGCACAATAAGCTCGGGAAAGCTTGGGGCATTGCCAAAGATTTTTTGATACATCTCAGGCGCGAGACTGGAGCCCCCCATTCCCAATAGCACAATGTATTGAGTACCGGCTGCCTTAATTTCTTCAGCAAACGACGTGTACTCAGTAAGTGCAGTATGACTGAGTTCAGGTAAATCCAGCCATCCCAATCGATCGGTGATTTCAGGAACTGGATGAGGGAACCATAGTGTTGGGTCTTTTTTCCATAACCTGCGAAGGAAGTCACTGGCTTCCCAATTTTTCAACCGCTTATTTACAGATGATTGGTAAACTCCTAAGTTTATCGCCCGACGATTGATTTCCTTCTTCAGAATTGATGTCTTTTTTTCAGTCACGGTGTTTAATACCTTCTAATATGATTTGACGCGCGCGTATTATTTTGCGAGTAATTTCATGACTCGACTTACAACATTTTCCACATTAAATCCCAATTCAGCGTACACGATATCTCCTTTCGCTGAGGCACCAAAACGATTCAATCCGATCACGTCGCCTCGTGAACCGACATATCTAGACCACCCTAGTGTGACGCCGGCTTCAATCGCCACTTTTTGAACCTCTGGTGGAAGGACTTGTAACTGGTAGTCAGCAGATTGTTGTTCATATAGCTCCCATGATGGCATGGACACCACTCGAGTGTGAATTCCTCTGTCCTGTAATGCATCGCGGGATGATAGAGCTAAATGGACTTCTGACCCCGTGGCAATTAATATGATGTCTGGCGTGTCAGAACTGGCTTCAGCAGCGATATAGGCGCCTCGTTGAACTCCGTCCTCAATAGGCGTGGTATGAGGATCTAGAACAGGCAATTTTTGACGAGTTAAAATGATGACGACGGGACGCTTTTGCTCAATAGCCACTTTCCAAGCGATAGCTGTCTCATTGGCGTCACTTGGGCGGATAACCGTTAAACCTGGAATCGCGCGGAGACTCATTAGGTGTTCAATGGGTTGATGGGTTGGGCCATCTTCGCCCAACCCGATGCTGTCATGAGTGAAAATGAAGATTACATGTGTTTGCATTAACGCGGCTAAGCGGATAGCAGGGCGCATATAGTCCGAAAATATCAAAAAAGTCGCTGCGTAGGGTATGAAATTACTGTGGAGGGCGATGCCGTTGGCGATGGCGCCCATTGCGTGTTCTCGGACGCCATAATGAATGTTATGGGCGCAGTCTTGAGTAAAGCCGAAATCACCATATCCGGTTAGGATTGTTTTTGTTGAAGGGGAGAGATCGGCTGATCCGCCCACGATCACGTGGTGGGCTCCTTGACCTAAGGTATGTAGGTTCTGATTCAGTGTGTTTAACACTTTTCCAGAGGCGTTCCTTGTTGCAATGGGACCGTCCTGAATCGTGAATGAAGGAATATACTTCTTCAGGTTGGAGGGTAGTGCTCCAGTCCGTACTTGCTCAAATTGCTTCGCAAAGTCCGGTTCTTTCGTTACATACTCCGCGAGAAGAGTTCGCCACGCAGATTCTGCACGCTGCCCTCTGTGAACAGCCTGACGAAAATGGTTGATAGCTGATTCAGGAAGGAAGAACGAGGGTTCGAGAGGCCAACCCAATTTGTTCTTGGTAGCTCTTAACGCTTCTTGCCCGAGTGGCTCCCCATGAACTTTTGCGGTATCCTGCTTCGGGCTTCCATACCCAATATGAGTCCGCACAAGAATTAATGTCGGTTTATTCGTTATCGTTTGGGCTGCCAGTATTGCGGCTTCAATTTGATCAAGATCGTTACCATCGGGCACTCGGATGACATGCCAATTATACGCTTCAAATCGTCGTTGCACATTCTCAGTGAACGCAATATCGGTTTCCCCTTCAATACTAATATGATTGTCATCATACAAGTAAATGAGTTTTCCAAGACCCAATGTACCTGCCAATGATGCAGCTTCCGAACTCACCCCTTCCATGAGGTCGCCGTCAGATACAATGGCATAAATGTAATGGTCAATCAAAGAAAATTCAGGAGTATTAAAACAATTAGTTAACATTCGTTCGGCAATCGCCATACCCACACCCATCGCGAAGCCTTGACCCAGAGGTCCGGTGGTCGCTTCCACACCAGGAGTAAACCCATATTCGGGGTGCCCTGGTGTTCTACTTTCCCATTGCCGAAACCGTTTCAACTCGTCAAGGGGTAACTCATAGCCATACACATGCAATAGAGCATACAGAAGCGCAGAGCCGTGACCGGCCGAGAGAATAAATCTATCACGATTAATCCATGTCGGATTCTGCGGATTATGGTGTAGAAATCGATCCCATAATACATATGCCATAGGTGCCGCGCCAAGCGGTAAACCGGGGTGACCTGAATTCGCTTTTTCAACAGCGTCTACAGCTAGAAAACGAAGTGTATTAACACATAACTTATCAAGCTTATTCAACAGTTGTATCACTAAGTAGACACTTGAAGTGCTCTCTGAAGGAGGATGATAAATCGGGAGCGGAGGGATTCCCCATCCAATCCCCGTTTCATGAGTCGATCCAAGTCACGGACAAGAGATGTAAAGCCTCCGATATCGCGGATCCAGTTCTGAAAATCGCCACGGTTCATATGAAAGTCAATGGATTTCGTATCGAGGCGTCGAAGCTTAGTATAGAAATCCATAAGCGACATTGCATGTGTCCCGGTATACTGTCCGATATCAGTAAAAAAATAGAACGGTGTCAAGTTACCCTTATGATGTGAAGAATGGTTAGCAAGCGACTTTTGTGATGAATATACTTTACCGCATGTAGCACATTCATAACTCAAAATATGATTCTCCTATTGTTGTTATTTATATTCTACAATTACAATAATTTGTTTCTGAGATAAATGCCTTTTTTAAACATATTAAAAAAAAAAAAAAAAAAAAAGGAAAAATAAGGTACGAAATTACGTGTTTGTATTTTGGTTAATGTTAATATTCTTTATGAGTTGTTGCGCGCGCTTTTGACCCGAAACTAGCGCCACACATTTTACATACATTTTCAGCCATTTTTAATCACTTATTTCTATTTTTTCGTAATTCTAACGCGCACCAAGTATTAACTTTACCCGTATATGTACGGGATTCACTGTTGAGCTAATGCCGCAGCACCAATTACTCCTGCATCGCTCCCAAGTGCGGCTTTCACAAATCGAAGATTCTCAACTGAGGTTTTCAACGCTCTATTCCGAGTTACTTTCTCCACTTTCGCGATCATCATTGGTAATCCTTCTATAACGCCTCCCCCAAAAACAAATAAACACGGATTAAATGCATTGATCATTCCAACAACTCCTGCTGACAGATACAAACATGTCTCATTAACTAATTGACGAGCTAACAGATCATTGGCACGGTATGCCTGACTGACATGAGCAGCAGTAATGTCTTCAATACGGCCTGCTCGACGAGTAATCAACTCTCCTTTCTGGAGATCCCTTTGCACTGCTTCTTGTGCTCTTTCAGCTATAGCCCATCCTCCTGCATAGGCTTCCAAACATCCTTGATTCGGGCAATGACATTGCTGTCCATTTGTAATAATCGTTGTATGACCCAATTCACCGCCAGTGTTGTTACACCCCTCTAACAGATGTCCACCTGTTACAATGCCTCCCCCAATCCCCGTGCCAACAAATAACACAACAAGATCGGACACGTTTTTCCCAGCCCCAAATCGCCATTCGCCCCACGTAGCCGCGCGAACATCATTAACGACAACGACCGGCATATTCAACTGCTCTTCCAACTTGGCTTTCAAAGCGATGTTATGCCAATCTAAATTAGGAGCGTATCGAACGACACCGTTCAAATCCACTTGTCCGGCTACACCTATTCCAACTGCTTGGACGTCAGATTCGCTGACCTGACCAAGACAGTTCTTGACACAGATAAGAATATCCGCGATTACTCCCTCAGGACCTTTTTCAACTGTAGTCGGATAAGTATGAACCGACATTATTTGGCCTCTCGTGTCAACGAGGGCGGTCTTAACTTTTGTCCCTCCTAGATCGACGCCGATAGTCAACACGTCGTTTGTCATTATCTACCAGCTTTAACGACTAATTTTTGGGCGTAAGTGATGTACTTTGCGCGCGCGTGTGTATATGTTATGTATCTTACTTAGGGTTTTCCCGAGGTTGTTAGGTTAATGCTAACTATCTGAAACAATACAACAAGAAAGCGCTGTGCGTATAATTGAGTGTCTTGTTATTTCGCGCGCGCGTCATCGCATGTCGCTTCTGTCATCGCTGGATTCACGCCCACCCCATTCGTGATACATATTACGCAAAAAAAATCTGGTAGTTAAAAATACACGTTACGCGCACGTAGCAAGTTAGCGTTCAAAATACTGGAACAAGCACGGTACGTTTCCCGGACTTTCCCTGGACTTTCCTGTAACAACCTACAAAAGTGACCTTTAACTCGTTTGTGCTAGAGCATTTTATTGAATGTTGTTTAAAAAAGATATGTTAATAAACGTCTTTTAAAAATGACATACGTTATATGTGGGACTAGTCAGTTAAAATCTGTTCATGATATCACTCAAAGTTGAGATCCTCATATGTCTTTTCAAAAACCTTTCATCGCTGTGATGATTATGACACTCTTAGTCATCGCAGGTTTCGGATTATGGTCTGCTTCTATGACAGGTTCAATTTTTCCTCAACCCCTTTCTCCTTCTCTACCAAATGATACGCCTTCTGATGATCTCATTCCCAGCGACGTGCCCCAAGAAACTCAACCCACTCAATCTGGACGCGTTCGAGTTGGTGAAGTTGTGTATACCTTTGATCCAACAATAGTACAAACCGTAAGACCCGATCTCTTTCAGCCCGGATTCTTTTCAATGTTTGATGTACTCGTTCATCTGGATAGTCAAGCACGTATTGACATGACATATCACTTCGATGTCTCCATGAATACGTATGTTATTGATTCTCTCAATGAGGAACCCTACTGGTGGTATCAAGCGTACTATAGCGGAGGATGGCCAGAAAATAATGTCTTTCGACCCGACCATTACCCGTGGAAAGATGGCACCACTCTCACCTTCTTTTCAGTAGATGACAGCCTCCGACTTGAACAGATTTACATGATATGGCGTGAGGAAGTGACCCGCCGGAAGAACACAGGAGGAATACTAGTTCTTCCTCGAGTTATTATTACTGGGCGTTCCTTTTCCGCCGAATTTACTGATGTAGAAGTGACGCCACACAACCTACGTACCGATGTATTTCAAGAAAATGTGACAACGGCCATTGACGTCATTCTTTCTTTAGGAGATCAAGGAGAGCTAACATATGAGTTGCAATGGTATGAAACTATTGGGTCCGCTCAGATTGTGAAGAATTATTGGGTGGATGGAATCAATGATGACCATACAGTAGGACGCTGTGGCTTTGTATACGAGGCGGGAGCCCCTCAATTTGGGTTCTTTCGTGGCAACCATATCCATCTTCCAGCTGATAGTAGAATCTTAAATTCGCCAACGTATGTCGAATATTTCTGGATTTGTATTTAAGCACATCAAATAATCAAGGATAGAAACACGAGCATGTCTCTCCAAAAACGAGTATTAAAATGGAATCGTTTGCTCTCCCTGCTCCTCGCGAGTACAGCCATTCTCATGGTCATAACTGGTTACGGAATTACTCGG
>CAJIBO010000256.1_pt1 | contig 18057 bp, 21 predicted proteins | sample 9199371 | NCBI WGS metagenome assembly CAJIBO01 (sample SAMEA7708307, study PRJEB35096) | sediment metagenome | biome: marine neritic benthic zone biome [ENVO:01000025]; feature: sediment [ENVO:00002007]; material: shallow marine sediment [ENVO:03000034] sea grass bed [ENVO_01000059] ... | reverse complement strand
TTGGTGGATGTCGACCTATCTTTACAAAGCCTTTCATTGAAGAGCTAGGATTCCGGAACGTGAATCGGGAATTAATCTTAGCAGGGCATGTTATTTCATCTGAAATAGTTTGGGGAGAAAAACCTCAAACGAGGCGCGCCTGTCGATCTGAAAACGAAGGATGAGCTCGTATTTACTTACGAGCGCGCGTCCGTGAGAAATCTGCAATGCCCATTCATAAAACATGTCTGGCAGTGAGGGTTCCGAGCCACGCAGACAAGTGCACCAAAATCCATGATTGCTTGATTGAATGTGTATGCGTGGCCCTGAGGGATCATTGCTTCAGCTATTTGCCATATGTGTTTCTTTGCTGGTGCCCGAAGTGAATTTCCTTGAATATTAAATAATCGCTGGATGACTCTCCGAATATTCGTATCAACGATGGCTGCATCTTTATGGAATGCGAAACTAAGAATTGCTCCTGCGGTATATCGGCCAATTCCTTTGATTGCCGTTAACTCTTCAAGAGTATTTGGTAACTGCCCATGAAATTCACTAATGACACGCTGAGCGATCTTATGCAATCGAATTGGTCTGAAATTATAGCCAAGAGGCCTCCATAAAGCTTCTACTTCTGAAAGCGGTGCAGCTGCTAAAGCCTGAAAGGAGGGATACGCTTGGATCCACTGAAGGTATTTCGGGAGAACTCGATCAACTTGAGTTTGATGAAGCATGATTTCTGAGACTAGGATCTGATAGGGGTCGGAAGTATGACGCCACGGGAGATCTCTACCTGATTCAGAATACCATTCGAGTAGATTCTGTTGAAAGTAACAAATCAGCTGATGATCAAGACCTGTGTTTGTATTCTTCTGCACCGGTCGCTCAACGCGCAATGACTGGTTTGATACATTCCCGTAAATAAATAGATCGCGACATTCAACGCTCTCCCGTTCACATGCGCGTGCATAATTAACTAGTTAGCTAGGTCGAAAGGTGAGACGTAATCGCCTTTTGCTGCACGAAGTTCTTCTAAACGTGTGCGTTGGGCAGTTAACTCGTCTTTCATAGCTTGTGGCGTATCTTGTACAGTAGCATAGATTTTGTCCATGCGGTCGAGCTTGGCGATGTAGTTGGGAATGCGGATTAGGAATTGGTCAATGTAGTTCTGTTCGGTGTATTTCTGATTCAGTACTTGTTTAAAGAGAATCTTCAAGTCTTCATACTTTGGAATCTTTCCAATCGCTGCATCAATGGCATCGACTTCACCATGGATACGGAGTTCTATCCATTTCACCCAGATGGCTTTGTCGAGTTTACTATTGAGGTACTTCCCAGCTTTCTTGAGGAAGTAGTTGGTCCCAAAAACGTGTGGGCGTTCAATATCTTTTGCAAAGTTCAAGATGTTGTGGATGTAGTGGCCTACCGACATTGACAGGAAGTCCATGTTAGACATGACGTTCCATTTACGGATTCCTTCTGCGCCAATAGTCGCTGCGGTGGTTTCAGATTCGAGGGTTGCACCTATTGTACAGACTCCATGTGCCCAGTTGTAGGCTTCACGGACAGGTACGGACGTATCACTGTCACGACCGCCGTATATGATTCCGCTGATTGGTAGACCCGTAGGGTTATCCCAATCATCGTCTAGGTTGGCTAGATTGTTCATTTGTAGTGTGTAGCGTGCGTTCTTGTGACTTGGTGAAGCGACTTTACCATCTGGACCGTGCATACCTTTGGTCCAGGGTCCACAGTAGTTCTCACCTTCGGTAGGAAGATCTTCGCCCATGCCGATCCAGTGTGGATGGTTATCGTTGATGAGGACATTGCTGAATATCACTTCACCAGGCTTGTGAAGAACGTCCCATATCACGGGGTCATCATGCGAGTTGACATCAGTGATGATGCCGAAGATGCCTTGTTCAACGTTAACCGCTCTGACTTCGCCATCGATGACCTTGAAGTAGGCTAAGTCGTCACCCACGATGTTTTCGCCAGGAATCATCGCGGTAGAGGTCTTGCCACATGCTGATGGGTACGCGCCGCAGAGATACGTCTTTCGTTTGGCAGGACCGTTAACGCGCATGATGAACATATGTTCCGCGAGCCATCCTTCTTTGTCGGCTTTGCGAAGGGCAAGACGGAGAGAAAGTTTTTTCAGACCGACAGTGTTCCCAGCATATTGGGTATTCACTGAGAGTACAGTGTTTGTGGTGTGGTCCATGTAGACGCGGTTGAGATGATAGTTCTTGGAGGTCATGCGCTCATCGACCTCCCCGGTCACGTGACGAAACTTAAAGAATTCAAATTCAGCTGTCTTGCTTTGACGCTTGAACTCTGCGTAGCCCTTACGGTACAGTAGATCTTCACTGTGGCTAACATATGCAGAGTCAGTGATCTGGAGACAAGGAATCGCGAAAATCGAGTTGACCGGTCCGAGACAGAAAAACCGGACTAGCATCTGGCGTCCTGTATAAGCATCTTTCTGAAGACCTTCGATCTCAGCAAGTCCTTTTTCGCGCTCAATTTGATTCAGTTTGGGGTCGAGTACATCGTTAGCGGGAACGAGATATTTGGTCACTTCTTTTTTACGGGCTTGGTCATAGTACCCATCAAAGTGGACTGTATGACCTGTAAGGCTCAATGGTCTTTCTTCCTTGTTGTCGATAGCCAGTTGACGGCAATAGGCGACGTCTTCTGCGGAGTCGTTACCGACCCAGACACTCTCCGGCTTACAGAGTTCGATTGCATACCCAACGAAGTCCATGACTTCCTTGTTGTTCAGAGAGACGAGTTTATCATAACTAGCGGAATCAGTTTTAGCTTTGATCAGCTGAAGATATTGAGACATATATGACGCTCCTTGTTACTGCTATTTATTTATGTAGTTAGTGAAATATTACTCTACTGGATACAATCTGTACTATTGGCGAGCTCTATTTGAAGTCCGCGCCCGTACAAGATTCAGTTGAATAACAGCTCTCCATTAATTAGGCGATAAACTCCATTTCTGGATTTTTCTCATCTTTCAGTATTGGTGCTTGCGACGGCTCGATCTCTACTTGGACTTGTTGACGTAATGTTTGTTCAATTAACATTTTCTTTCTCGCCTGGAGATCGAGACCTATCATTAAGAGATAAGGAATTGCTAAATACCCTGCTGCGATCAATGGGTTATTAAAATAAATGCCGAGATTAAGGATTTGATCGATCGTATTCGCTTCAAAAAGGACAATTAGTCCATCTTGAATAACAAATGCGAAGAAGGTTAAGGACAAACAGACAAGGAACTGAATAAACACACTACATTTTTTGCCAAGAAAAACTGATGGAAGGACGGATGATAACAGATACACCCAAGCGAAGGCATAGATAAAAATAACCATATCGAGACGTGAAAGGAGCCAGCTTCCAATTTGAGGGATGAACATGTTGATGGCTGAGACAAGTGTTGTGACAGCAGTTTGAGTGAACAGTTGGTAACTAATCATTAAGGTCCAGACAACTGAAATATATGCAGGCGTCAAATATGCGGAACGCTTCACATTTATCCCAACAACAGCTCGTTGCAAATAATTACTTTCTTCAGCGTATTTATTAATGAGAGAAGCAGATATCTGGATTCAGAATCTGTTGTAACAATGTAGATTTTTCCGGAAATTCCCTCGCATCCGAGGGATACACTCAGACTTTGCTTACCGTATATATTCGGGAAATTTTTAACTAGCACGAAATCACAAAAGTTCCATGTGATTGCAATGAATCGTGTAGTCCATTTTGATATTCTCGCAGAGAAACCTGAGCAACTCATCGAGTTTTATAGGAAAGTGTTTGGTTGGACATTCGAAAAATGGGATGGACCGATGGATTATTGGATGATTATGACTGGCGAAGGTGATGGAATTGACGGAGGGTTGTCACGTAAAAGCCCGCAAGCCTCCAGCGCTAACACCATCGACATCGAAGATCTCGATACTATGTTGGTCAAAATCACTCAACATGGCGGTACGATCATTAATCCGAAAATGGCGATTCCCGGAATCGGATGGTTTGCGCTCTTTAAAGATGCAGAAGACAATATATTTGGTTTAATGCAGGAAGATCCTGACGCTCTTTAGCAGCTTGACTTTTCTAAAGACACATCCGTCATAGTCAATGAGGAATACGCGCGCGTGTCAAGCCTCTTCCGTCAATGTTACCTGTCTAGCGACTCGTGATAAGGGGTGACCTTTCGCTTTTAATTCGAGCGTATTAAACCATCCGAATGGAGTGCGTATAACTTCAAATTTTCGTAGCTTCAATTCTTTTTTCATATATTCCAATGTTGCTATTGCAACCTCAGGAGTACTAAGATGCCCAAAAAGGTGAGTAAAAGGATGAAGAACCAGAGTGTTGACTTTGAGTCTTTGACTAAGACCAACCACTTCTTCAACGGCTTTGATTGCGACTTTGTGAGGATCGAATTCGTCACGTTTCTCAACACAAGAGAGGATAATTAGAGCATCTTCAACTTCCGTAGTTTTTACTATTGAGTCTTCGATAATCTTCGACCGACCTTTTTTCGTGAGTGTCGATTTGAAATAGTCTACATGTAACATTAACATACGCATCAATTCGTGACTCCTAATTGGTTGTTTGGGCGCGCGTGCACTGATATTATCATTCACCTCATTATGAGTACAAACGTGGTTTCGTCTCAGAATCTGGAGTACAGGACTATGTATCCTTCAACTTATGAAGTTGAAGTGCACAAGATGCTAGGGTCTTACCCTACCTATAATTGTATCCCGCATATTTTCGGTTTATAGGGGCGCGAAGGTTCGGTTATTTAATAAAGTTTTTATGACTCAAAAACGACGACAACGAATAAGGAGAAATAGTATATGTCAACAAAAGCTCCAGAATTTTGTTTACCCGACCAAGACGGGAACAACGTGTGCTTAAAGGATTTTTCAGGCAAATGGGTTATCTTATATTTCTACCCAAAAGATATGACAAAAGGCTGCACTCTCGAAGCGATCGATTTCAGCAGCGCTCTCCCTGAATTTACTCAAATGAACACCATTATCCTAGGCGTCAGTCCGGATTCTGTGGCAAGCCACCAAAAATTTCGGGCAAAAGAAGACCTCCAAGTCACCCTTCTCAGTGATCCCGATCATACAGTGTTAGAACAATACGGGGTATGGCAATTAAAAAAAATGTATGGACGGGAATACTACGGAGTAGTGCGAAGTACTTTCCTCATTGATCCAGAAACAACGATTGTACACTCCTGGCCAAAAGTCCGAGTGAAAGGACACGTTGAGGCAGTTAAAAACACATTGCGTGAACTCCAGACTTCCTAATATTTACACGTACAACAGCTCGGTACCCTGTTGGGGATGGGACTCGTATTCACAACTCACTGTATAAATAGAGGTCGAGTGTAAGCAATAGTAGAATATAACATTCTCGGTGATGATATGACTGTTATTGACGTAGATATAACAAATTGGGATCAAGAAGTATTAGCTTCTGATAAAATCACCATTGTGGAATTCTGGCATCAACGCTGTCCATGGTGTCAACAAACCATTCCTATCTATGATGCCCTTTCCAAACAATACAATGATCGGATGAAATTCACTCGGTTCAATGTTCTCATCGATCGTGAAAACCGAGAATTCGCGATGAGTCAAGGAGTTCGAGGAACACCCACGTTCATGTTTTTCTGTGAGGGACAGCCAGTCGGGACTAAAGTAGGATTCCAAACCCAAGAGCAATTAACGCAGAGTATTGAAGAAATTCTTGAAGAACACCAGGAGTGTCTAGCAAAAAGCACGAAACTTCCAAGCTAACACCGACTTCATACCCTAACCGCCTCTAACCAGTCTACTACGCGTGCGCGTGAGCTAGCTAAGACTGCGGTTGAATGTTTTGATTCAATCTAAAGAGATTTGACGGGTCGTATTCTCGCTTTAACTCTGCTAATCTAGCATAGTTAGTGCCAAAAGAGGTTTTCATTAATTTGTCGCCCTCTTCAAAAAAGCCTGGAAAATTGAAAAAGACTCCGCCGTCGGAAAATTGTTGCATGGCTTCCCAAAAGTCTCGAGTCCATGTGATATTCTTCGTTGACTGGTCTGATGCATCCCAATTTGATTCGATCGCAAGGAGAAATGGAGTTTGACGATGGCTGATAGCGGTTTCATCATCGGCAAGCTTACTAATTGCACCTCCTAGATGCCATATATCGATCGTTGATAAAGGGGATGGACACCTATTCGCGAATTGCAGGATCTCTGCAATGACGGGTTCGCTTAGATCATGGAGATACAATGATTTCCAATAATACCGGCGACCATGAGGATATTCAGCATCGAACATTCGTTGAATGTCAACATACCGTCGAGGTCCACTGAAGTCCATAAGTGGTCTACCAAGATTTCGAAGGGATTTGAGTGCGGATCGACCCTTCGATACCGCCCCACTATAACACGCGGCAACGATGACACAGGGCTTTCCTTGAGCCGACTCTGGAAATGAGTCATCCCTAGGGGTGGTTCCGTACAACAACATTGAACTCACCTCATCGGGGGCGTCATGGGTATACTCACGATAGTGGCGAAAGATAGTCCGTGCTTTATCCGCTGGATAAAAAACGAAAGAAAACATGTTTTCCGGGCCAATGGGATACGCTCGATACAGAAACGAGGTAACGATCCCAAAATTCCCCCCTCCTCCACGAACCCCCCAAAATAAATCAGAGTTTTCTTCGGGGCTTGCTGTAAGAAACTGCCCATTAGCCGTGACAAGATCAACTGCTACGAGATTATCACATGTCAGACCATATTTCCGTCGAAGCCATCCCAAGCCCCCGCCTAAGGTTAATCCTGCTATTCCAGTATCAGACACGAGACCACCAGGGACGGCAAGACCAAATGCTTGTGACTCCCGATCAAGTTCTCCCAGTTGGACGCCTGGTTGTGCACGGACTGTTCGATTAGAAGGATCCACATGAATTCCCTTCATATTCGAAAGGTCAATCATGAGGCCTTCATCACAGGTGGCGTTACCCGCAACATTATGGCCACTGCCTCGAATAGCTATGAGGAGTCGATTAGTCCTCGCAAAATTGACGCATTCAATAACATCGGCAACACCATAGCAGCGGATAATCATCGCGGGATGTTTATCAATCATACCATTCCATAATCGCCGTGTATTATCGTAATCCGCATCCCCCGGGAGAATGAGTTTATTACCAAAAGTCATACGCAGTTCGCGAATCACGGTTTTATCCAATATTTCTGTATGGCCTGAAATGGTTATGATCGATAATGGCTGCATTTTCATATCCTCGAATCAACCTGGAAAACTAGACCACTAGCAAGCTCCCTTAACAAGTAATAAGAATATCCCGCATATGTTCGATTAAAGCATCGACCTCTAAACTCGGACTAGGGCAATCCTTGAGCTACTTTAAAACACATGAGTATCAGAAATCGAGCGTCCACCATCCATGATAATGCATTCACCCGTTACATACGATGATTCATCACTGGCTAAAAATAACGTGACATTCGCGATTTCATCAACTGAACACACTCTTTGTAGTGGATATGTAGCTGAAATTCCCTTAATCCATTTCTCCACTTCCTCAGCAGTTCGACTACCTTCCGAATTTGCAATCCGTACAAATCCCGGACAAATGGCATTACACCGTATCCTTGGAGCAAAATCTATCGCGATGGTACGTGTTAAGGCGTTTATTCCAGCTTTTGTCACAGGATATACACTGAAGTTCTTCACGACGGTAAATGCAGCCATTGATGAGATATTCACAATTGATCCCCCACCGCACTCCAACATTAATGGAATCGTATACTTCGCGAAGCGATAATAACCATTCAAATTGACATCAATAATATGCCTCCAATCAACCTCGGGGGTATTTACGACATTCTGAAATATATTTCCTTGATACGAAGCCGCACAATTAACGAGGCAATCCATCGTTGAGTAGATTTTTTTAGTTGTGTCTAGCACGTTTTGAACGTCGTTCGACGATGTGACATCACAGGGTATAAAGATCGCTTCTTTACCCTCTCGAATAATGGTATCAGCTGTACGCTGCCCCATCTCTTTGTTAATGTCTACGACAACGACTTTTGCACCTTCGGAGGCTAACTTAATAGCGATGGCACTACCAATTGAAGAGCCGCCCGATTTATACCCTAACGCTGCTCCTGTGACAATGGCTACTTTGCCCTTCATTCGCTTCATGTGACCATCTCTGGAACTCCAGCATATAAGTCTAGCTCGATACGTTTAGTAGGTATAGTTGGAGTGAATATTGAGAATCCATCGATATGACACGTGTGCTAATTGGGTTCTTTTCTTGTACCCGTTGATCGGCGGAATAGGAGGATGCAGGGGATCATTATTAATAGGAACACGCTAGGGACAAACCCGATGATCCATCGTAGACCTTGTGTAGTGCCCTCTGAAAATCCGATAACAGATAGGAGCCACCCGATAAGAGTACCTCCAATTGCATTTCCGATACGTGTACTCAACCCATATAAACCAGTAAATAAACCAGCTCGGGACCGACGGATGTCACGTTGATCGTCAGCAATCACATCAGCTAACACAGCCTTTGGAAAAATAGCTGTCGTTATCGATCCTACACCTATTACTGCCGTGAGAACCCAAATCCATGCACTTTGTGCCGGTAACACGCTTAAAGCAAGAAGTGTACCGATATACAGTAGAATTCCGGTGATAAATGCCCAGCGGCGAGTCCGTCGACTAAACCAATTCCAGAAAATGATTGATCCAAGCGATGAAAGCGAAGCAACCAGTATGATCAAAGGTAAGAGATCTTCAACATGCAGCACAAATGTCAGATAGAAGACTATGATAGCATTAAAGATAATAGTTGCTGCTTGAACCAGAAAGGCGACACTAATCTGAATCTGGAAGGATCTTAATCGTAAAATCGACCATGCATCTTTCCAGAGCGACTGTGAAGCTTGTTGTGGAGAGGATTCTCGTTCAGGAACTGTGGATAGAAAGACAATTAGAAACATCAACGCGATCACGAAACCATAGATAAGACCCATCCGTGTAAACCCTGTTTGGGCTCCTCCGAAACTGTTAACCAATACAATGGTAAGTGAGGGTCCAAGAATACCGCCTAGGACTCCAAATCCCTGTTGCATGCTGACCAGTTGCATGCGATCAGTACTACTCGAGGTTACTTCAGCAGCCATAGCCTGATACGCTCCCAGCGTTAACGTCATTGCAATATTCAGTCCAAATTGTATGATCCACCAAAAACCAATAAGAGTAGAAAGACTCCATCCTGACGGTACAAAAAACTGCAAAAAGAAAAAGATCCCCATTACTGGTCCACAAACCAATAAGAACACCCGACGACGCCCCCATTTCGTGCGAATACGATCGGACAATGGGCCAACCAAGGCACCTAAAGGAGAGAGAAGCGCTCGAGGAGTTCCTACCAGTAGACCAGCCTCAAGGGGAGGAATCGCCGCTATATTAATGAGATAAAACAAGAGGTAAAAACTAATGGTGTTAAAGGCCAAGCTGTCACCTAATCCACCAACTGCATACCCCAATTTGCGCGAAAGAGAGAGTTGAGAGGGATGGTTATAACTCATAAGCGATTCTTGGCTCCTTTCCGCTAGCATATTTCACGCAACTTTAAATATGATTCGGGAGAGTAACTACACGCCCACTCTGGTACGCGCATAAACGTGATCGTAGATGGCAGAAATGGTTAAGGCTCAATTTATTGGTTACCGACGAGGATTTAAAAGCAAACAACGGCGCAATCAGATATTACTTCAGATCGACAATGTTCACTCTCGTGATGACGCATCTCAATTCATTGGTAAGTCAATAAGTTGGATTAGTCCTTCAAAACGAAAATATAAGGGACGAATTGTTGGGCTTCATGGGCGGGGTGGGACTCTTAAAGTTCAAATGAAGAAGGTTCCACCAAGCCTCGCAATAGGTGCCCCAATATACATCGATCGCTAACTATCATGTGCGAATATCTCCAACTGACCTAACATTTCTTCTACATAACTTCTCTAGAATATACCTGAATGTGTTTCTGCGCTATTTAAATAGTCAGTTCTAAACAATTCTGTGAGCTTAGCTCTCATACGTAAAAACAACGATCGTGATATGATATGAAAGGAGAAGGAGCAGTCGTCTTTTTACTCGTTTTTGTCATTGGCTTAGCTGTCACGTTGTCATCACCCGATCTCCCTGTCGGAAGACAAATCTATGATGCTCTAGGACTCGAAGACACAACCTATCCAGTCATGGGAATAGCAGCACCAACCTTTGGTTCCGCTATTTTTAATGGCGTTATTTATGGTGTCATTGTGTGGCTGATCTTTACAATGGTACGACGGGGTCCGAAACAGCAACAACCAATCCCTGAGACACCAGCAGTCGAAACAATCTAAACCGCTTACGACGAACTTGTGATGCGCACACGTATTCCGCTAACATCCCCTTTCTTTTTTTGGCTCTATGCAGTGACATTTATTACGTGCACGCGTAAAGGCGAACTGGATTATGGAAATTCGCGTATGCAGGTTTAAGTAGTTGCAATATCGGTCTGCACTAGTATTTTCTCGAACATATCTTTTTTTGCGTTACAAATCGGACAAAGGTAGGGTGGATCTTCGCACGCGCTGTATCGTACTTATACGGTATCGTAACCTTTAGCTTCTACACGCGTGTTGCTTGAAAAGACCCATGATAGGTTCGCTTACCATACTGATCTCGAATAAATGAGAGGCCTTCAGGAAATACGATGCCTGATATCCTGTCTGGCTGATCATAGGCTTTCTCACTATCATCATAAATACACAAAACGTAGTGATTCACACCTTTAGAATCCGCTTGGAGCCCACTTATATCACCCATAAGTGGGAAAAAATCCTCAATACGACCCGTTATCTCGTCGTTGTCCTCTTCCTCAATAAGAGTGAGGCGCCGAGCTCTAAGCACTGCTAGCGCGTCTCGGGTTCGTTGATTGTGGTCTTCGCGGTATAATACAATTACAGGTTTTTTCCAGATTTTGTCTATCACTTACACCTTCTCCTAGATACGTCTGTTTAGAATTGATTAAAGCTTGTTATTTCCTTGAGATCTTTGCGTGTTCTTTCTTGGTTGATCATTCGTGGTTTCCCGATGGGTAATAGTGCAATCAATCGATACTCTTTGGGGATTTTCAAGACTTTCTTTATCCGCTCTTCGGTCGATCGTCGTGCACCGCGTAAATTGAATACTCCGATCCAACATGATCCTAGGCCTAGCGCATAAGCAGCTAATGCCATATTCTGGGTCGCGACAGCACCTGCTTCAATATAGTGAAAGGGATCATCCATTACATTCACTAAGACGGCGATAGTGGCAGGGGCTTCAAGTATTCCCTCATGAAAAATACTTGGGGCTTCCTTCATGATCTGTTTTTTCGCCTTGGATTCTGTGATCACATGAAAACGCCATGGTTGACGGTTGAGCCAGGAAGGTGCCCAACGACCTGCTTCCAAGATGGCTTGAATGATGTCTTCACTAAGAGGCGTTGGATCAAACCGATATACGCACTGTCGATTTTTAATGGCTTGGATTAGTGTTGGGTCCATATTCACACTTCGGCGATCATCTCTAGGAATAATCACCTAGTGCGATTTCTTGTATATGTGTTTATCCCGAATATATTGGGGGAATGAACTGGCGAGTAACTATCCCAATGATTTTACTGATAAATCAAATGGGATAGCAGTGTGGACGCATATTCACCTTTCTGGAGCATGAATCGGACGACTACAACTCCCTCTTGGATGTGTACGATCGTAAAGTCGTCAGCGGTGAGGAGACTGCGGCGTGTGATAGGTCGCGTGCTTAACTCTGGCATTTTGGGAACGGGAAAGCCAGGTATCGTGATCATTTTCGGGATTTGCTTCCCGCTGATCAGTGGTTTGAGCTGTTCGTTAAACAGGTGCGATTGGTACGCATGAGTGAAGATGCGTCGAATCTTCTTCGGGATTCGGCGTAGAGCCCCCGCATAATCATTGGGGAATTGCTTCAGGTGGAGAACCATGCGTTTTTCGTACCAGAACACTTTCGGAATCTCTTGCACATCTCCTGTTTGAAGATATGGTTGGACCTTACGGAGAATCCGCTCCACTGCATCTTGGAGCCTGCCTTCCTTTAAAGCGGATCCTACCTCTGCATTTCCTCCACTAAGACGTTGGGGGCCAAAATAGTTGGGTATTCCAGGATGCATGACTTGAGCTCGAAATTGCTGTAATATTTGACGGCATTCTTGGCGTGTTTTCTCAACACCTCGTATCGTAATCGTGAATCGATTACCTTTTGCCATACCAAGTGTTATGCGGTCGGGAGCATATAGCAGATCTTTTATGATGAGATCCTTCAAACGCAATTGATAGATCTGATCCGCTCGACCATGCCACATAGAGACACGTTGCGCTGTGACGGCTTTCTTATCTTTCATCCCGGCGATACCAAATCGTTTTATGGAGACATGAAGCGCTTTACCTATCCGCCGCAAGGCTCGAATAGTATCCCAATCAGTTTTAACGAGAGTAAAATGTAGATACTCTTTCTCACCGCGCCATTTACGAGTAATTAGGTCTTGTAATTTATTGAATGGAGAATATCTAATCGAATATGTTTGCTGGGGCCACACTTCTTCCACAATAAAGTCTAAAGGAATACTTCGAATATTACCGCCTAGAAAAAAGGATTGTGACATCATAGTCAGATTCAGTCTTTCTATCCAAAGCTTATTCAAATCAATCTTATAAATACGCGCGCGCGAACGATGCTTATGACATAAGATAATGTTCTAAAGACTGATCGAGGATAAACTAAGGTTATGTTGATTTCAACATTTCCAACGTTTCGAGAAGCATTAGATGACATTTTGCCGTTAAATGAAGAATATAGTCTCATCACACATAAGCTTGAAGCTGGCAAAGCGATTGCACCGCATTATCATAACTCTGCCCATGAGTGGGTCATCGTGGATGCGGGAGGCGAATTTACCGTCATCTATGGGAGTCAACAGAAAAAGCTGAGTCTTGTGAAAGGTGCTGTTACGGTTATTCATTTTCCTCCGACCATAATTCATGGTCTCGAAACGAAGAGAAGAATAAAGTACTTCGTGCTTAGAAGCTCAGCTGATGCAACTCATTATCTCTAATGAAAGAATGTTTGTTTGTGCGTGTTAAAAAAGAAAAAAAAAGAGGCTATTTCGCGGCTTGTTCCGCAATGGCTTTGCCTAAAACTCGGCATTGTTGGACAATATCGTCATCAATATAGGCTTCGGCGACTGTGCGATGGGCAATAGAGAGCGGTGAAGCTCCGGTTTTTAGTCCGAAGGAGACAAGGTAAGCATTTAGTTTTTGAATTACCTGACCTTTATCCCAGCCGTAGGATTCAAAGACACCACTGATTTTACCCGGTAGCTGAAGGTATTCTTTGATTTCATTCATGTTTTCTAGGAACGATTTCATTGCTGGGGTGACGTTATTGTAGATATTCGGGGCTCCAAAGATAACCGCATCAGCTGTTTCAACGCGTCGAAGACTGAAGGGTTCTCCAACTTTGAGTAGTTCCACCTCCGTATCGGGGACAGCTTGTGCGCCTTCAACGACGGCTTGAGCCATGAGTTCTGTGAAGCCGGTAGGACTATCGTAAATAACTATGACTTTGACCATGGTTTCCACGAATACATGATTACTATGGTTTTATACTTAAAAATTTCCCGAATGTTTAAAGCCGTTTTAACTGATTATATTATCAAGCGATTCCCAATCCTGTGAGAGGTTTTATGTCGTGACAGCAAAGTTCAGATACACCATTGGAGCCGCGATCATTGTCGTGCTATCGCTAGGCTTTGCGACAATCCTTTACGGTATTGGATTTCTCCCATTTGACTTTCTCGCATTAATCGCTTGGGCTTTGGGACCTCTAGGACTCTTCACAATCATTACTGCGTTTACGGGGACGCAGGAAACGGCTTTCTATCTGAGTTGGGGATCCATCTTGATTGCAATCGCTCTTGCATCTCTCTTATATCCGATCATTAATGTCGTTGTGATTTTCGGAGGGTTATTAGTTGCATTAGCGATTATTAGTCTGGTCGCTTATCTCCGATATATCTGAGCTCCTTGGACCATGTGCACGAAAAGTTTACAGTGACATAATCTTAGCAAGCTGATACCTGTGGAGGTCTAATGGCTTCTTAACTTGCCAGGAGACATCCAGTTTAACCGATACAATTCGGCCTTGTTGCAGTCCAACCATTCGACGTTGAGCACCCCTCAATAATTGATCAACTGCATAGCTTCCGAATTCACTCGCAATCGTGCGGCTGCGAGCAGTTGGGCGACCTCCACGTTGAATATGACCGAGAATCGTTAATCGGACTTCATGCCCCATCTCTTTCTGTATTTGAGTAGTTACAGCATGAGCATCTCCTGCTCCTTCCGCCATCACTAGGATTTCTGAGCGTTTTCCTAAATCATAATCGCGTTGGAGACGGGTGCAGAGTTGATCCATTTCATACGGTAATTAAGGTACAAGGATAATTTCAGCTCCGCCAGCCAATCCAACTTCTAACGCGAGAAATCCTCGGGTACGTCCCATCACTTCCACAATGAAGATTCGCTCGTGAGAGGTTGCTGTGTCACGGATTTTATCGATCGCATCAAGAGCAGTATTGACCGCCGTATCAAATCCAATGGTCGTCTCCGTGCCTGCAACATCATTATCAATTGTAGCAGGTATACCGATCACAGGTATGTCACTGAGATCATTGATTCGACACGCTCCACGAAATGTACCGTCCCCACCAATCGTGATTAAGCCATCCACGCTATTTTTACTGAGATTCTGGACCGCGTGTTCGATACCTTCACTCGTCTTCATTGCTGGACTTCGAACCGTCCGTAGAATTGTTCCTCCTTGATTAATGATTCCACTCACGGATCGTGACCCTAAAAGTCGATATTGATCTTCAATTAATCCTTGATATCCGCGCTCAAAACCAACAACCTCTAAATTATGAGACAATGCTGATCGAACAACAGCGCGAATGGCCGCATTCATTCCCGGGGCATCACCTCCTGCTGTGATTATAGCAATTCGCTTCATTATCATCTATTCCCCTATTGTGGTGGGCTCCATCAACGAGGGGGGCTATGTACATTCAGATATTAAAACCTTCACGCAGATTTTTCCAGTAAAGATTAAAATAAACAATTGAATAGAACCATAACTTATTAGGTGATTCATCATGACTTGCTCTTCATATCCAGAATGTGCTCTCTGCCAGGTCGAACAGAAAGCTTGTCGACAATTGAGTGGACACGGTCCTAACTCCTGCCCCACTCTCCACCAAAAACCCTTCATCACTGATGCGTTACAGACTTATGAAAAACCCGACATCCTGCACTTCGCGAAAATGGCTTCGATTCAAGAAGCTGAATGCTATGCGAATCGAGATATTAAACCCTATATCTCTCATCCAGTGAAACCCCGTATCCAAGAGATTTGTGAATTCGCGCAGAAAATGCACTATACGAAGCTAGGGATCGCGTTCTGCGCAGGTCTCCATCATGAAGCTCAGATACTATCGACAATCCTCTCTTCTCAAGGCTTTGAAGTCGTCTCCGTTGTCTGCAAAGTGGGATGCACTCCGAAAGAAGCGATTGGTGTCAAAGATGATCAAAAGATTCGAATTGGAGAGTTTGAAGCTATGTGTAGCCCCATCATTCAAGCGCAACTCCTCAACTCTGCCCATACTGATTTTAATATTCTATTAGGCCTTTGTGTCGGTCATGACTCCCTCTTCTTCAAGTACAGTTCGGCTTATACTACCGTTTTAGTGGCAAAGGATCGAGTCTTAGCCCACAATCCTATCGGTGCGTTATATACAACACACAGCTATTATGCCCGAATGTTACGTCCCGGGATTGATGCTTCCAAGAAATAATCGAGAGAAATCTGATGGATGAAACTCATACCTCTCTGGAATTGCACCGGGACGCTCTCGTCGTTGACACCCATTGTGACACGTTGAAATGTCTCCACCCGCTCTTCACTCATGACCGCGCCTCGATGTGGGCTGATCGTTCGCAACAAGGTCTCGGTGTGCGATCAGAACTTGGCCATGTTGATATTCCCCGCTTAACAGAGGGTGGTGCGAATTGCCAAGTATTTGCCATCTCATCACTACGCGACCGCACTCCGCCCAATGCGCTCCGAACGGCTCTTGAAATGATCAGTGTTCTTGACAATGAATGTATCCAGAATGCGTCATCTATTCAAACGGTATCGGATGTAGAAAATATCCTAGGCGCTGTCGACCAAGGGAAAATTGCCGCGATACTCTCGGTTGAAGGCGCTGACATTATCGAAGGGCGTCCAAGTATTCTTCGTATCTTATACCGACTGGGCGTGCGTATAGTCGGGCTGGTCCATTCCCGGCGAAACCTCCTTGCGGATGGTGTCGCTGATGCCAGGACAAATGGTGGATTATCAACCTTAGGTGTTGAAGTTATCGAAGAGCTGAACCGTTTAGGACTCCTCATCGATGTGTCTCATCTTAATGATGCAGGATTCTGGGATGTAATGGATCTCGTCAAGAGACCAGTGATTGCCTCCCATTCAAATTGTCGGACTGTCTGTTCGCATCCCCGTAATTTAACGGATGACCAGATTCGAGCACTCGCGCAGCGAGGAGGTGTGATCGGCATCAATTTTGCGCCGAGTTTTATTCATCCCGTCAAAGCGACAATTGAACGTCTTGTTGATCACATTGATCATATCGTTGATATTGTAGGCACTAAATATGTAGGCTTAGGTTCTGACTTTGATGGCATTCCTTCAACGCCGGAAGGACTCTCTGATGTTTCCCAGATGCCGCGCATCACTCAAGAACTCATCCAACGTCGATACACTGAAACTGAAATTCGACAGATCCTGGGATTAAACCACTTTCGCGTGTTCAAACAGGTTTGGCAATAAAACCACGTGAACACGTTATCATAAATAGCAGGTTGCATAATGATCTTTTTGAAGGAAACAGTATTCAACGCGAGGTAGGAACCAATGGAATCTGAGTCGACTCCAATTATAATCAAAAATGGGCTGTTAATTGACGGCATCAATCCTCTTCCTCAACCCCATTCAGTCGTCGTGGTTGAAGGCTCCTTTATAACGGCAGTGGGTGAACTCGGAAAAACCCCAATTCCTCGTGGAAACGTTATCGATGCAGCGGGACATGTCGTTCAGCCAGGGTTAATTGACGCTCATGTTCACATCACAATTTCACAGATACTCGGCGTGGGACCGCGTCGAGAAGCGATTCAACATCTCTCTACAACGACTTTAGAAGCAGCGAACCGCCTGTATCGCCTCCTTAACGCAGGATTCACAACCGTTTTAGACTGTGGTGGCTTCGAACATATCGATTTAGCATTACGCTCTGCTATCGAAAACCGCATGATCGTAGGACCTCGTTTACTCTGCTGTGGGAAAGCCATTACTACAACAGGCGGTCATGCCGACAGCTACTTTCTTCCTCCTCTATGCCATTCCACGCCCTACATGTGGGGTCAAGTATGTGATGGCCCAGCAGCTGTACGAAAAGGAGTCCGTGAAGAAATAAAAGCAGGAGTAGATTGGATCAAACTCATGCATGCAGGTGGAGGCTCATTGGAACGACTTGCAGGTCCCCCCCAAATGACCATACCTGAAATGCAAGCAGCGGTTGAGGAAGCTCACAAGACTGGCGTTCAAGTATGTGTTCATGCCCAAGGCTCACAATCGATTCAAGACTCAATTCAAGCAGGAGTCGATTCAATAGAGCATGGTTACGAAATGACTGCAGCTGCTGCAGATCAAATGGTGGCAGCTGGAATCACACATAAATTAACGAGTTTAGCGAAAGGGTATCAAGCAACTCAGCAACAGCATGTTCCCCGAGACGTACCCGAGATCATCGTCAAAAAGAGCGGG
>CAJIBO010000235.1_pt1 | contig 18287 bp, 15 predicted proteins | sample 9199371 | NCBI WGS metagenome assembly CAJIBO01 (sample SAMEA7708307, study PRJEB35096) | sediment metagenome | biome: marine neritic benthic zone biome [ENVO:01000025]; feature: sediment [ENVO:00002007]; material: shallow marine sediment [ENVO:03000034] sea grass bed [ENVO_01000059] ... | reverse complement strand
GGGCTCCAGCACCATCACCTATCGGCTGCCCTTCAGCAAACGCGGTAATTGCTGCGGAATAAGCTTCAGCCATTTGCATAATCAGCGGGAGCTGCATCTGGATCTGCATAATGACATAAAGGTTCATGGTTTTCTTGCCCATGAGATAAAAATGATTGACGACTCGGTAAATCATGTTTAACCCAATCGCGACTTCGAGGACGCCTTCAATATTATGTGCTTGAACGGGATCAGCTTCAGGAGCGATTAATTTGACCTCATCTTTGAAGCGTTGATCACGAGTATCTAAGAGATGCTCAAACTTTGGGACAATACCCGCGGGATCTAAACTGGCAGGCATAATGGTGAAATACTCAAGAAAATGATCGATACGGGCTGATGGGTCCAGCTCTTCTTGGCCATTTCCTTTTACGGAGGTGATAGCGACTCCTCGCGCTTTATCCCGCATCTCTTTGAGTTTATAAACCGCGTTTCCGATTTCTCGAAGCATCATCCATGTTTGAAATTTTTGTCCATATACCATGAAAAAAAGGAATGATCCTAAGTAAATGATGTTAATAATATCGACGCCAATATCACCATTTTGTGCAGCTAGAACACCTATCACTGTACATTCTCTTCCTTCAGCGCTTCACATGAGTTGGGCTGGTCAAATTTTAGTTGTGAGCTCAGCTAAGCTTCAAGTGTATTGGATAGCATGGTTTGTGATCCTTAATAAGTATTTTTTATTTCGCTGATTTGTAAGTTTCTTCAGTACGATGTCAAGTACAGCTGTTAAAACACTATACCGGAGTCAAGAAACATTTGTAATGTGGACCAATTGCAGAAAAATAGAGAAAAAAAGGAAAAAGAGATTCAGCTAGTTAACCAAGAATGGCTTTGAGGTCTTCGTCAGGCGTTGTTATAGGGGAGATATTAAAATTGTCCACTAGCACCTGTAAGATATTTGGCGTGATAAAGGCAGGAAGACTTGGACCTAATCGGATATTTTGAATTCCAAGATGAAGGAGTGTCAATAAGATTGCGACAGCTTTTTGTTCATACCAGGAAAGAATCATAGAGAGTGGTAGATCATTAACTGTGGTTTCAAATGCTTTCGCGAGTTCTGTAGCGATGACGATGGCTGAGTATGCATCGTTACATTGTCCAATGTCCAACAATCGGGGAATGCCTTCTATTGCTCCAAGATTGTGGGTAAAGAACCTAAATTTCCCACAAGCAAGGGTTAAAACAATACTATCTTCAGGCACTTTCTCAACAAACTCGGTGTAGTAATTACGTCCAGGTTTGGCGCCATCACAGCCTGCGACTAGAAAGAAGTGGCGGATCTTTTTCTCTTTAACTGCGTCGATGACCTTGCCTGCGATTCCTAGGACGGTATTGTGTCCAAAACCGACAGTAACGGATGATTTTTTACTATCTTCAGCAAATCCTGGTAACTCAAGAGCTTTTTGGATTACAGGAGTAAAATCTCCCTCTTCAATATGCGTGACTTCTGGCCACCCGACTATTCCTGACGTAAACAGTCTCTCGCGATACGATTTGCGTGGTAGTTGCACGCAATTCGTTGTCATGACTATTGCACCGGGAAATTCGCTGAATTCGCGTTGCTGATTCTGCCAGGCGGTACCATAATGGCCATAAAAATGTGGAAATTGTTTGAGTTTCGGGTATCCGTGGGTAGGGAGCATTTCTCCATGAGTGTATACATAGATACCTTTACCCTCGCTCTGTTTAAGGATCGTTTCGAGGTCTTTAAGGTCGTGTCCTGAGACGAGTATAGCTTTGCCTTTTTTGGTTCCTAATGGTACTTGAGTAGGAATGGGATGTCCATAAGCTGAAGTGTTTCCCTCATTTAACAGTTTCATAGCCGTTAAATTGTGTTTACCACATTCTAGGGCTAGAGCAACCAGCTCTGAAACAGGTATGGTGGCATCGACAGTCGCAGCGAGTGCTTTGTAAACAAAGTCGTATACTTGTACATCGGAATGACCAAGTATTGCTGCATGATAAGTATAGGCTGCGAGACCTTTTACGCCAAATTGGATGATCTGGTGCAGTGACTGGATATCGGGGTTATCGCTGACGTCGGCTTTTAGTCCTACCTCTTGGCCTTGTTGAATCATGTCTGTGAGATTTTGAGCAGGAGTAAAAACAATAGGTTCTTGGTTGTACATTGTAGTGTCATGGGTTTGTAACGCTGTTTTTAATTGGTCGCGAATTGAGGTTGCACGCTGGATCAGCTCCACGAATCGTTGAGGATCGAAATTGACATTCGTGAGAGTAGCAAATGCAGCTTTCACAATAAACTGATCAATGTCATCGTTTAGTAGTTGATTTTTTCGGGCAGCAGGAGCAAGGATTGCGATTCCTTTTAAAGTGTAGATGAGCAGGTCTTGAAGAGCTGCGACATCAGGGTTTTTTCCGCAAACCCCATGGACGGTGCATCCCACGCCTTGAGCGGTCTGTTCACACTGATTACAAAACATCATGTTTATCCCTTTACTATTGAAATCTTTATTTATTATGTTTATATAACTAGGCTTATAGTTTTCCCGAATATATTCGGGAGAGGATATGATGGCTACCTCGGATGAACCTTACCTAATTTCAATTGAAATCGAAAATGAACGTTGCGAACTTCTTCGAACTTTTAATGATGTGGGAATTCCTCAATTCCAAGTTATTGATATTCGTGATGTACCTGATGGTCGTACAAGGCATTTACTCCGAATATCACCACGGCAAATCGAGAAAGTTCCTAAACATTTACTAAAAAAAGTTGAAAAAAGGGTTAGTGACACCCAAATGTCTGCTTGGTTTGAAACCCAAGGCTGTGATGTTTGTAATACCATAGTCGCGCCCGGTTCGTTTTTAATCTCAGGACGATCTATTGAAGGTAAGACTTTAATCTATCAATTCATAACTCCCAGTTTCACAGCGTTTAAGAACATTATCGCCAAACTAGAGAAACTCGGTTTTTCACCCCGCATATTAGAAGTGGGCAAGTATCAGCCCAAAGGCTTTCTCACAGAGAAACAAGAACGTGCGTTATGGTTCGCTCTACGAATGGGATATTTTGAATATCCACGTAAAATTAATTCCATTGAACTATCTAAGAAACTTGGTATTGCTCCATCTACTCTATCCGAAATTATCCGAAGAGGCATGCGGCGATTACTTGAATACCATTTTGAGTCATAATCGTAGTTTTACGTACGCATGCATAACTGATTCACGAAGAAGTGATAGGCTTGCCAACATCCAAGCTTCGCAGAGGCTTCCGCACTCAACTAACACATAGACGCAGAACGGCTTAACTGCCGTGTTCGGAATGGGTACGGGTGTTTCCCGTTCTGCTATGGCCGGCAAACCCGCAATATTAAAAGAATGGATTTGAATAAAGATTTCGGTTTACACAACTTTTTAAAGGTTTTCCTCATCCTTTTCATGCTAGTTAATTCATTATCTTATCTCTATCGTGCATATGTGGACTTCCTCAAAATGAGTATTGCTGACGTGACTAGAATGGTTCCATTACGGCCGCTGCTTCCCTTCCCAGCGTTACTCATTGAGTCATCAACAAAAATCCTTGTATTAGCTGATCTACATATTGGTTGGGAATGGGATGCGCGTTTTCTCCAAGCTGGATTGTATATTCCATCTCAAACTCCAAAACTCCAAGATAAACTCATGGCACTAATTCAAGAACATCACCCTGATACGTTGCTTCTTCTTGGAGATGTGAAACAGGCAATCACTCGAATGAGTATTGAAGATTGGCGAGTAATTCCTGAATTTTTTGAAAACATTCAATCTCATGTTGACGAAATCATAGTGGTTCTAGGTAATCACGATGGGGAATTAGAGCCTTTAACTCCTCCCACCGTCAAAATTGTACCTTCCCGCGGTCTTACCATTGGACAAAACCCCCAGATTGGGTTATTACATGGTCACGCTTGGCCTTCACCCGAAGTATTATCAAGCGATATTTTAATTATGGGTCATTTGCATCCCGTAGTCTGGTTTCGTGATAAGCTCGGGATTTGGACTGTTAAACAAGTCTGGGTAGTATCAAAATGCGATGGTGAAAAACTTGCTCAAGCTTATTTAAAATATCTTCATATTACTCCAACAAATAAGCCTCGCGAAGTCCTTCAGATAAAAACTGGAGTCGAAATTAACGATCCTAGGCTCATCATTGTTCCTGCGTTCAATGACCTTGTGGGCGGAGTCTCAGTCCATAACCTCACCCGAAGGTTAATGGGTCCCATTATTCGATCCACAAGTGTGGATATTGACAAAGCTGAGGTATATCTATTGGATGGTACCTACCTTGGTGATCCAATACAATTACAAAACCAATTAGTTTCGGCCTCCGAAAAGAGGAAATCCAATGGCTGAAAATACGAATTCATCATCCCTGATGATTGAGCAACAAGTTTTTGACGCTGTATATAGTCGTATGCAAAAATCGGGAGCGCTTTCACAGACAGATAAATCTTTGTTACTTCAATTCTTTCAGAATCGTTTCACCAATGCTTTAGATGCTATTGTGAACCTCCGAGTCCACAAATACCTTTTTACCCCAAGCACACGAGTTCTCTGGTCTGTTGACGGGAAAACCCAAGAATATCAAATATTACCTTCTGCCCCCTTCTGTACATGTAATGATTTCTATTTTCGGGTAATCAATCGCGAGATACTTCTTTGCTATCACTTACTCGCATTTATGCTTGCGCGTGCATTAAATCAGTACGTCACTACCGTGAATTCAGATCAAAGTTACGAAGAAGTACTCGATCGGTTCCGTATGCCACGTTCTGAACATCAGAAATTATCTTCACAGGACATCGAAAATATCCGACATACCATTGCCACCCTCTTGGATGCCAACATTGAACGATCGGCTCGAGAACTAACCATAGACATTCACAAATATGGTTTTGAAGTCACGTCACCCCAACATCTGGGCACCATCCTCAGTAAAGACAAAAAGAATCGATTTAAACCTCACAAAGGTAAATGGCACCTGCATAAAGAATAAATCCAATGACACTTGTTGAGATACAGCGTAGGAGACGGTATATATGGCGGGTAACTTAGAGCCCATCCGATACTATTTCATACCGATCGTCACTTTTCTTGCCCTACTTTTCGCGTTTCTCTTTATCATTTATGAACGAAAAGAGTAGCATGAATCTAACTTACCTTTTATCAATTAATCGAGTCAAACTCCCATTTTCACCGTGAACTTGATGGCTTCAAACATCTTTTCCTCGCTTTCAAAACCTGTGAGACAAGAAGTAACGAACCTCGGCTGGGAAAAAGCTACTACTATTCAAGTAATTGCTCTGAAGGAAATCTTGAGTGGGGTGAACGCGCTACTCATTGCTCCAACAGGAACCGGTAAAACAGAAGCTGCAATCCTTCCGGTTTTCGATCTTTTCCTTCAACATCGAAACAAACACTTCATTCACGGTATATCCATTTTGTATATCACGCCGCTTCGTGCCCTGAATCGGGATATTTTTCGACGGGTAATAGAATTAGGAAAAAATCTCAATATATCTGTCCAAGTTCGCCATGGCGATACGTCACAATATCAGCGAAGAAAGCAAGCATTATCTCCACCAAACATGCTGATAACAACTCCAGAAACGTTTCAAGCAATTCTTCCAGGTAAGAGATTACGACAGCATTTACAACACGTTCGCTGGGTCATTATCGACGAAGTTCATGAACTCGCAACAGATAAACGTGGAACACAATTAACAGTCGGATTAGAACGACTAAATAAACTCACGGGTCGCGAGGTGCAACGGATAGGACTTTCCGCTACAGTTGGAAGCCCGGAGCTTATTGCTGACTTTTTAACTGGTAAAAAACCCTGTCAAATACTCAAATCCATTGAATCAAAAAATCTCGATGTCTGGGTGGAGAGTCCAACTTCCCAAAAAAGAGATACTAAACTAGCTCAAACAGTAATGTTATCTCCAGGCAGCGTTCGTCGAATTCATCGCTTGTTTGAGCTAATCGCCGATTACAAGACCACTTTGATATTCACGAACACTCGCGAAAACGCAGAAGCCCTTTCATCACGAATGATGGCGTTAGCGCCAGAACTTAAGATCGGTGTTCATCATGGCTCGTTGTCCAAATCCATACGCATTGAAACAGAAAAAAACCTTAAAGCGGGTCAACTCAAAGCCGTGGTATGCACTTCATCATTGGAACTCGGAATCGATGTCGGAGACATTGAATTTGTGATCCAATATCTCTCCCCAAAACAGGTCACACGACTAGTCCAAAGAGTAGGGCGGAGCGGTCATGTAGTCGAAGGAAAATCCACAGGATGTATAATAGCAGCTTGGCCTGATGACATCCTCGAATCTGCAGTAATCACCTCACTCGCACTAGACGGAATTCTTGAACTGCCGACACTTCATCGCAATCCACTTGATGTATTAGCACACCAAATAGCCGGACTTGCTCTCGATTGGGGAGACATATCTCTTGATGAAGCATATAACCTCCTGAAAAAAGCATGGCCCTATCATGAACTACGGTACGGAGACTACACTGCCGTCCTTGAACAACTCATTACAACAAAGGTTGTATGGTATAATAAGCACACGAAGAGCATTCGAAGACGATACCCGCACATCTTTAAGTATTATTACCAACATCTCTCAACTATTCCAGATATCAAACGGTATAATGTGCTCGACTTTCTCCGACGCTCAAGAATCGGAACTCTTGATCAGGAGTTCTTGGCACGCAATGGAGAAATTGGGCAAGAATTTATCATGCGGGGTCAAACATGGCGACTACTAAGTGTCGATGATGAGGAGAGTTTAGTCCAAGTTGAACCCGTTTCACAAAGTTTTGGTGCTATTCCCTCCTGGGAAGGAGAAATGATTCCTGTCCCCTTTATGGTTGCACAACAAGTAGGAAAAATGCGTGGCGACATCGCTACTGATCGATACAAATTAGAAATCACTGATCACGCGCGCGCGCGTTTGAATGATGAAGCGTTTGCTAAAGTAAAAGATCTTCTTTCTCGTCATCAACACAAAGGCTATACTATTCCAACAGATCAGAACATCCTTATTGAATGCTATGAGAATTACGCAATCATTCACAGTTGCTTCGGAAACCTCGTGAACGAAACTTTAGCAAAGGTATTAGCATCCCTTCTCAGTTCTCGATTAGGCATCAATATTGGCACTCAAATCGATGCGTATCGTATAGCATTTATTGCACCTACCTCCCTTAACTCCGAACTGATTCAGAAGGAACTCCTCGGAATCAAGCCAAGCGATATTCACCTCGTTCTTTCGGAAACTCTTCGTTACACCTCGTTATTCGCTTGGCGATTATGGAATGTCGCCAAGCGCTTTGGTATTGTGAGTAGAGATGCCGAATATCAAACACGACGAGCACGAATGCTAGCATCCGTTCTTCAACATACTCCCGTATCCGACGAAGCTCTCCGGGAAATCTTCGTCGAAAAAATGGATATACCTAATGCTCAACAGGTACTGCATCGAATTCGCCACGGAGAAATAGCTATCGATATTGCTCCAACAAACCTCGAATACTCGCCGTTAGCACTCCCAATTCTTGATCGAATTGCTCCTCAAGATATCTTACGCCCTTTAGTTCCCACAAGTTCACTGATTGACATCATTAAGGAACGATTAGAACTTGGACGAGTTCGTCTAACCTGTATTTTCTCAGGAGATTATAATGCAGTACGAAGTCTTCGTACACTAACAGAGACAATTCGCTGTCCAAAATGCGGATCCACTCTTGTTGCTGCGTTACACCCAAACGATGTCAAGATCGCAGCGATTGTAAAAAAGAAATTAAATAAACGCGATTTATCTCCTGATGAGGAACGAGAATGGCAAAGAGCATGGTTGAATGCAGGATTAGTTCAAACATATGGAAAGCGCGCCTTGCGCGCACTGGTCGCAAGAGGCGTTGGTCCAACAACCGCAGTAAGAATTCTCCGACGTTATCATCGATCAGAGGAAGATTTCTATATGGATCTTATCCGAGCAGAGCGAGATTACGCGAGAACCCGCATGTTTTGGGACCGCTAAACAGAATTGAACCTGTGGAGCGCCATCTTACTACGGGAGCACATAGGCGCGCGCGCACGAAGCTATCGTTGATTACAGAGTCCGCCATCTACGGTAATCGTTTTCCCAGTTACATAATCCGAAAGATCAGTCACCAGGAATTCCACAACTTTAGCACAATCCTCGATCGTACCCTCCCGTCTTAACGGGATCCGGTTTGACATAGCACTTCGATCGCCTAGTCGACCAGTACGGATAATTCCGGGGGCAATGCAGTTCACGTTTATGTTGTGAGGTCCCAGTTCCTGAGCTAAAGTTCGAGTATAATAAATAATTGCTGCCTTGGAAACTCCGTATGGAAAGTATTTACCGTGTGCACTGAGCCCACCAGTCGAAGCAACGGTCACTATCTTACCCGATTGTTGTTTCTTGAGATAAGGTACAGCTGCAGTACATGTGTAGATACAACTCAACAGGTTATTGTCAAGCACTCTCGTTAGCATATCTTGCGGGCAATTTGAAGGAGTGCCTGTCGTATTCAAATCTTTCGTACCAGGTCCCAACTCGTCTGCAAACTTGATGGTTCCTCCTCCCGCGTTACAGATTACAATATCCAACCTAGCCAATTCTTCAACAATATGATCAACAGCGTGTTGCGCCGCGTCTCGATCAGCCATATTGGCTGTCAATCCTATCGATTTAACTCCTTGTTTCTGACATTCTTCCATTACTGTAAGTGCTGTCATCCGTTCTCGTTCGAAGTCATAGACATCGAAGCCTTTCAGGTTTCGGTCAATAATGGCGATGTGTGCGCCAAGTGCGGCTAATCTCACTGCATATCCCCGTCCTAATCCTCGCGCACCTCCTGTTATTAACGCAACTTTATCCTTTAATTTCTTCATTCTCGATTCACCCGATTATGATAGCCTTTTATGCTAATATGTGTCAAAGAAACTTTTAAGTGAAAGAGTTATGAAGGCGATACTTAAAACTGAACCTAAGCCAGGTATTGAGCTCTGTGACGTTCCGAAACCTCAAGTAAAGCCTGGTTTTACTCTTCTTAAGGTAAAAGCATGTGGGATTTGTGGAAGTGACATCCACATTTATGATTGGACTCCTGGCTATGAAGTTATGATCCCGTTTCTGCCCGTAATTCTTGGTCATGAGTTTGCGGGAGAAGTGATCGACATTGGAGAGGGACCAACCGAGTTAAAGGTCGGTGACCGCGTAGTCGCAGGACCATCCCAACTCTATCGTCGTCCTCCGAGAAGCTATAATCGACCACTCATTGGCCCATTTGCAAATGGAGGATTAGCGGAGTATGCGCTAGTCTCAAGTGATAGATTGTGGAAATTACCTCCGAACATCTCCTATGCTGTAGGGGCTGTGTGTGAACCATTAGCTATCGCAATGAACGCTATTCGCATTTCTAAGATTCTTCCTGGCGAACGTGCGGTAGTCTTAGGACCCGGTCCTATTGGTCTGTTAACTTTATTGAGTCTGAAAGCTTCAGGTGTCTATGTCTATGTTACAGGAAAGAGCGTTGATGATACTCGTCTTCATATCGCGTCTCAGTTGAAAGCAGATGTCGTAATTAATGTGGATGAAGTCAACCCCAGATCAATGATATTCCAATCGACACAAGGTTCTGGAGTCGATGTTGTCTATGAAGCAACGGGATTCCCTCCGTCAATCCAGCAGGGATTGAATATGATTAAACGGGGCGGCAAACTCATTGCTATTGGAATCCATCCAAGTCCCACCACTATTAACTTAATAGATTTAGTGCGGGGTGCAAAACAAATCCTCGGCTCATATAGTGGACCTATATCTATCTGGACTCGTTTATTAGCCTTGTTGGGTCAAGGAATTATAGATCCGGAACCTATTATTTCCCATAGATTATCGTTAAATTCCGCTGAGGATGGATTTAACTTGGCTCAAATTAAAAAGGGTGTCAAGATTATTATCGAACCATAATTTTAGATATATGAGGATAAGGTAAATGAAAATGGAGTTAACTAATGAAAAGCTTATAGATATGTATCGATTGATGCTGCTAACTCGACATTTTGAGAATAAAACGGTAGAAATGCTTCCCTCGGGAAAACTCTTTGATTTTCTTCATACCTGTGTAGGACAAGAGCATATTACTATTGGTGCGGTTTACGGTCTGAGAAACAACGATCTAGTTATGCCCTCACTTCGAGGACGTGGAGCCTTTATTGCCAAAGGCGTCTCAGTCAAGACACTACTGGCAATCATGTTTGGGAAACAAATAGGTTCAGTGTTCCCGAAAGAATGTGTTCATCATCTGGGGGTTCCTGAACGCGGGATAATAGTTGGTACGGGAATAATAGGTTCAGATATTGCGAAAGCGACAGGAGCTGCTCTGGCAGCAAAAATCCGAAAGAGTAACCAAGTTGTCTTGGACTTCTTTGGTGACGGGGCATCAAACCGTGGAGACTTTCATGAGTCACTTAATATGGCCTCAATCTGGAAATTACCCATTGTATACATCTGTGAAAACAATCAACTTGCCATGTCAACTCCAGTTTCAAAGAGCATAGGGGTAGACGATATCAGTAAACGAGCAATGGGATACGGAATACCCTCTATCACAATTCGAGAGAACGATGTTGTCGCCGTGCATCAGGCTGTACAAACCGCGGTTAAAAATGCGCGTAAAGGCGGTGGTGCGACGTTGATTGAATGCAAAACATATAGATGGTACCCTCATGCAGGCCCTCTTTCAAGAGAGATCCGATCTATCGACGTCATTAACGAATGGAAGAGAAAATTGGGCTGTCCCATTGAAAATCTTAAGCAAAAGCTCGTGGAAAGAAAGGCACTAACACAGGAAATGATCGACGAAATTGAAAATAATGTTCACAAAGAGATTGAAGAGGCCATCCAATTTGCCGAAACCAGCTCTTTTCCTTCACCTAATGAGGCGTATAAACATGTATTTTCTTAAGGAGTAATCAATTATGAGAGAAATTACTTTTCATCAAGCCATCTATGAAGCAATCACGGAAGAAATGGCGCGAGACACACGTGTCTTTGTGATGGGCGAAGATATCGCATGGATTGGAAGTAAATGGCGTGGTCTACGTGACACATTCGGCGATGACCGAGTGATTAATACACCAATCTCCGAATCAACAATGGTTGGGGCTGGCGTTGGCGCTGCTGTAAACGGTCTGCGACCAATAATCGACATCATGTTTGCCGACTTCTTACCCATTTGTCATGACCATCTTACTAATGATGCTGCTAAAATCAGTTACCAGTACGGTGGTATTGTTACATGCCCAATGGTAGTAACAGCTTCGATTGGTGCAACTGGGCGCGGCATTGGCCCACATCATTCACAGAGTACTGAATCCTATTTTCTTAACGTTCCTGGATTAAAAATCATCATGCCTTCGACTCCAAGTGATGCGAAAGGCCTCATGAAAGCAGCGATCAGAGATAACAATCCAGTTCTCTACCTTATCCATAAACGTCTTCGTGGATTGAAAGGACTTGTTCCAGATGATGAGCACATTATACCACTTGGAAAAGCGAATGTGAAAAAACAAGGTGAGGATGTGACAATAGTGGCGACAGCGTATATGCTTCAGCTTTCTCTGCAAGCCGCGGAACATCTCAGAGGAGAAGGTATTAGCTGCGAGGTTATAGATCTGAGGACTTTACTCCCTTTAGATGAGGAAACTATTCTCTCATCGGTTAAAAAAACAAGCAGACTTGTAACAGTTCAAGAATCTCCTAAAACGTATGGATATGGGGGCGAAATCGCTGCGATTATCGCAGAGAATGCGTTAGAATTCTTGGATGCACCCATTAAGCGGGTAGCTAATCCTGGAACACCAGTACCTCCAACTACCATATTGGAACAAGCTGTTATTCCGAGTTACGAAGACATCGTGCAAGCAGTCAAGGACATCGTATAACAAACCTCTATTTTCCATATCACCAATTACCAGAATTGAAATTGGGGAGAGAAAGGAATGCCTGTAAAAGTCGTGATGCCTCAACTCGAATTGTATATGACTGAGGGAACTATTGTTGAATGGTTAAAACAAAATGGAGATTCCGTCATTGAAAAAGAGCCAATAATCGTTATCGAGACTATGAAAGCAGCCGTTGAAGTCGAAGCTCCTGCATCAGGTACAATCCATCAAAACCAACTTCTTGGATCCACAGTACCTGTTGGGGAAACTATCGCAACAATATTTGAAACAGGAGAAGTAATTTCAAATGACCTAGCGCCGGTAACAAGTCACGAAATTCAAAAACAACCTATTCAAAAAAAGGAGAAAAAACGTGAAAGACCCATTCTAGCTTCTCCCTTAGCAAAGAAACTCGCTAAAACACATCAGATCAATTTGCAATACGTCAAGGGTACTGGGCGGAATGGCGTGATCACCAAATCAGATGTTCTCTCCTATCTAGATAACCAAGATGCTGCGCACGAAAACATCATTCCTTTAACCGGCTGGAGAAAAACTATGGCCGATCGCATGCTTCATAGTGTACAAACCATGGCCCAGCTTACAACGGTCACAGAAACCGATTTCACCGCCCTCCTCGCGTTCCGTAAACAACTTCTTGCGAAGAAAAAAAAGCAACTGTCCATAACCGCTTTCATCATCAAAGCTGTTGCTGAAGCTTTGAAAGAGTTTCCGCTTCTAAACTCCTCTCTCCAAGATGGAAAAATCATCTTTAAACAGAATCGAAACATCGGGATTGCGGTAGCTAGAGCCCAAGAGGGATTGATTGTACCCGTTATTCATCATGCAGACGAAAAAAACGTCTTCGAGATTACCCAGCTACTTACTAACGTAGTAAATAGAGCGAGAGACAACAAACTTTCAATTGAAGACCTAATCGATGGGACCTTCACGATTACAAATGTCGGTATGCTTGGAGTAACGTTTAATACACCTATTATCAATCCGCCGGAAAGTGCAATCCTTGGAGTGGGTGCCATCATCAAAAGACCAGTAGTTATCGACAATCAAATAACAATTAGATCGATCGCTTATCTGTGTTTATCCTATGATCATCGATTTATAGATGGAACTCCAGCGGTCAAATTTTTACAGAAGATCAAACAGTTCCTCCAAAATCCTGATTCTCTCTCATAATTCAGTAGGATTCATGCCTGATGCCAAGCGGAGTAAGTCCTCCTCACCATCAGCGTACCCCGATGCGATTAATACATCTCCAGCACGAATCTGAGTTTCAGATCGCGGTCGAAACCAATCGTTCCCGCGACGGATAACAATAACCCACATCCCTGTTTCCAAAGGAATTCGGGCTTCACGTAAGGTTTTTCCCGTGATTGATGAATTTGGGTCGATTTGGACTCGAGTGACAGTTTCCTCTGCTTCTTCAATCACCAGTTTCATAACCGGATGAGTTTCAAGACCTCGAAGCACAACGTCGGCAATCCTGGCAGCAGCGTCAGCTATACGTTCGGTTGAAACTCCAATTCGAATAAGACCGAGATAATTTTTTGATTCCTCAGTATTAACTAAACTCGTTAAAACCAAGTGTTCAAACTCAGTATGCATATTATCAACCCGTTCCTCTAGCATTTGCACCTCCTCTGCGAGCTCTCGGCTATTAAATAGAAGAGAGGAGTACGCAAGATCGATCATAAGTTCCGATGTATTCTTAAGAATAGCGAGTTTGTTCGCGAGTTCGCTAAGATCATTATTCTCGTTCACTCATCTCACCATCCAACTCATCGCTTAATCCAATAGCTAGACTATAGAGCTTATCGACGCCAAGAGGCGCACCCCGAGCAAAGATAATATCGCCTCCATCAATATTTTCGTCCTCAGTAGGGTCGATGATCCACTTTTTTCCTTTTCGAATAGCGATGATATCAACACCAATTCGGGCTGCAAGATCTAGATCTTTTAACGTTTTTTGGAAAAGGATTGATTTTGGGTTTACTCTTGCACGAATTAGATGTTCTTCCATCTTTTCAAACGCTTCTCGAATGACGGGGTGGACTTCAATGTTTTTCAGAACTAAAGAAGCAATATCTGCAGCAGCGTCCGAGATCTCATTAGTCGCTGACGCAACAGTTGCGATCCCGACAAGTTGTTCTGCATCTTCGGCATCGCGAGCTGCTAACATGATATTCATATTCAAGATGTAGGTGAGATAATCCACGCGTTCCTCAAGCTCAAGAACTTCCTCTGCTAGGTCTTCGCTGTGGAAGAGAGCTGAGGAATAGGCGAGATCTATCATGATCTCAGATAGATCTTTCATCTCTGTAAGGGCGTTACGGACAGAAATAGGACGATACTTTATGGCTTCCGGGTCACTCAAAAAATCAGTATCTCCATTCCCTTACCCTCTTTCTTCGATCTCTGCTATAATAACTTTTTTCTCACGTACCTAAAATCGAGTACCACACGTCAGTTGTTAGGGCATTCGGGTTTCCTTGTGATTAATATATAAGTCTTTTAACTATATCATTCAACACTCAGCCTGGCGGGCACGAATATGAAAATCATCGTCTGTATTAAGCAAGTTCCAGATACCACCGAAGTTGATATCGATCCAGAAACTGGAACTCTCATGAGAGAGGGAATAGACGCTGTTGTTAACCCTCTTGATCTCTATGCCATAGAAGAAGCGCTTCGATTGAAAGAAAAATATGGAGGAACTGTAGTCACCCTTAGTATGGGACCTCCCCAAGCTGAGCAAGCTATGCGCGAAGCACTAGCGTTGGGTAGTGATGAAGCAATCCTTTTAACGGATCGAGCTTTTGCTGGTGCTGATACTTGGGCTACCGCGTATACATTAGCCTGTGCGATTCGACTATTAGGAGACTACGACATCGTCCTTTGTGGCCTTAAAACAACAGATGGAGACACAGCGCAAGTTGGTCCTGAATTAGCGGAGGAATTAGGTATTCCTCATGTGAGTTACGTCGGTAAAATAGTTAATGTTACCGAGGGCGTGATGACGGTTGAACGTGCAATTGAGGATTCTTACGAGATCGTGGAAGCTCCTTTTCCTCTTCTAATAACGGTGACAAAGGAAATAAATATACCACGGTTGCCCTCATTTCGCCGAAAACTACAGGCACGAAAAATGCCCATTATTCAGTTGGGAAGAACAAAACTCGATGGCGATCCACAAAGATATGGTCTTGATGGATCTGCAACTCGAGTTATCAAGGTATTTCCACCTCCAGCCCGTCCCGGTGGAGAAATATTAGAAGGAGACCCAGTAACCCAATCACGTCTTCTCATTCAAAAATTGCAAGAGCGAAAAGTGTTGTAAAGAGGCCTATTAACTTGGCGCAAATAGTTGTAATCCTTGATGAATGCACTGGCTGTGGCGATTGTGTACCTGCATGTCCATTCCAAAGTATCAGTCTATCTGACGACAAAGCAGTTATTAGCGATGATTGTCGGCTCTGCGGAATCTGTGTGGGTGTTTGTCCAACTACTGCTATTGAGATGAAAACCAAGGAAGTGAAAGTTGCTCTCTCCGCGTATAAGGGTGTACTAGTATTCGGAGAACAAATTCATGGCGCTCTTTCTCCTGTGGTTTTTGAATTAATTGGTAAAGGTCGGGAGTTAGCTGATCAGCTTGGAGAATCCCTTGACTGTGTAGTTCTTGGGAATAATATGGAAAACCAAGTTGATGAGTTAGCTAAATACGCAGTAGATACAATCTATATTATTAATGATCCAAGTCTGGATCAATTTCGAGATGATCCTTATACAGTTGGCCTCTCCCAATTAGTTCAGGAAGTGAAACCCAGCATATTTCTTATCGGCGCAACATCGATTGGACGATCACTTGCTCCCCGCGTTGCGACGAATCTAGGGACAGGTTTAACTGCGGATTGTACGAGTCTTGACATTGATTCTGACGGCAATCTTCTTCAAACTCGTCCTGCGTTTGGGGGCAATGTTATGGCTACAATCATTTGTCCGAATCATCGTCCTCAAATGGCGACAGTTCGGTACAAAGTTATGAAGCGTGCTGAGCCTACACCTCACCATACCAGTCAAATTGTCCATAAATCACTTCCGTCTTCTATTTTGGATCGTACAACTATAACAAAGGTGTCAACTGAAACAGGGGAACTGAGTATTGCAGAAGCTGAAATCATCGTTTCTGGTGGAAAAGGTCTTGGAACGCCTGATGGCTTCAAATTACTTAAAGAACTAGCAGATGCGCTTGGAGGAGCTATAGGTGCAAGTCGTCTTGTCGTCGATGAAGGGTGGGTTCCGTTCCGGCATCAAGTCGGACTGAGTGGAAGAACGGTTCGTCCTCGGTTATATATTGCCTGTGGCATTTCAGGGGCTGTCCAACACTTGGCTGGCATGCAGACTTCCGATATCATTGTGGCGATCAATAAAGATCCTTTAGCGCCAATCTTCAAAGTAGCTGATTATGGCCTTGTCGGCGATCTCTATGAAATAGTTCCAGAGATCATTCAGTTACTGAAATCAACTAAGAACTAGCGAAACACATGAGTGTTAGATTGGTCGTTTAAAGTTCCTGCCTGCATAGAGTGCTGAATTGCCTAATTCTTCTTCAATCCTGAACAGTTGATTATACTGAGCCGTGCGTTCACTACGACACGGGGCGCCAGTTTTTATCTGTCCTGAATTCAATGCTACCACCATATCTGCTAACCATGTGTCCTCGGTTTGTCCAGATCTTTCCGAGACTTGAACACCATATCCGTGACGGTAAGCGCAATAGGCTGCGTCTAATGCTTCAGTGAGTGTACCGACTTGATTGACTTTCCATAACAATGCATCGGCCGCGCCCAATTTAATGCCTTTTCGTAAACGATCAATGTTGGTGACAAAGAGATCGTCTCCAACAATTTGAGCAGAGAGACTTTTGGTTAATTCAGCAAATCCATGAAAGTCTTCTTCATGAAGTGGATCTTCAATAGATGCTAGGTTATATTGATTTGCCAAGTCCTCCATGTAATCTAGAAATTGTTCACGAGTGTATCTGCTTCCCATAAATGTGTACGTTTTTCGCTTCGGATTATAGAATGAGTTCGCAGCCACATCAAGCCCAAGAACAAATTCCTTCTCATATCCCAGTTCTTCAATCGCTTTTAATTCAGCATCAAGAGCTTCGCGAGGATCCGTCATTGGAGGCGTATAGCCTCCCTCATCAGCAGTATTTAAGACATATTTACCATATTTTTCTGCAAGCATTTTGCCAAGAAGATAGTAGACTTCTGTGCCCATCACCATTGCATCAGTGAAAGTTTGTGCGCCAACGGGCATAATAATATGCTCTTGGAAATCAAGATCAGTTGCAGCTAGCTTCCCACCATTAATATAATTTAATAATGGAACAGGCAAGACGTGGGCCCGTGGGCCTCCAAGATATCGATACAACGGAAGTTCAAGAGCATTGGCCGCTGCCTTTGCTACAGCCAGAGAAACTCCAACAATTGCATTTCCTCCTAGTCGAGATTTATTCTTGGTACCATCGAGTTCGATCATCATGGAATCAATGTGAGATTGCTGCCGAACATCTATTCCGAGAAGCGCAGGTGCAATGATATCTTTTATATTTTGTACTGCTTTAAGAACACCCAAGCCTCCGTACCGCATTCCTCCATCTCGTAATTCAAACGCTTCGTTACTCCCCCGTGATCGCCCAACCGGAACATCCGCTCTCCCTAAGACACTACTTTGTGTCACGACGTCGACTTCAATCGTGGGTGTTCCACGGCAATCTAGAATTTCTCTCGCCTTGATCCCTTGTATTTCAAATCGATGCAATTTTACCTTCCCCGATTCACCGTTCATCTAATAATAGTGCTTCTTATTAGGTTTTAGCTGAATAGTTAACATCTCTCCGCAACGATCAGGCGACCCACACTAGCGTACTCCTCGTCTTCATTTGAGACTGATACACGCTCGCGTGCGCGTGCGCTATTAGTAATTGATGAATTTGCCTTGTTGAAAAGCGTCAAAATCCTTTTTCATTTGTTGTATATGCCTCGGTACAGTGAAAAGATCAATTGCCGTCATTGCAAGTCCTTTTGCAGCTACGAGCAATCCACGATGCCCTTCCGCCGAGCCGGCTGCTTTCTGAAAATCTGTAGAATGTCCGGCTATATCTGGTGACGCAATCGCTATATAAGGATGTAACGCGGGAATTACTTGGCTAACG